>VOFG01003985.1_pt1 | contig 49479 bp, 75 predicted proteins | sample 5384171 | NCBI WGS metagenome assembly VOFG01 (sample SAMN12384726, study PRJNA508395) | human gut metagenome | isolation source: healthy gut F | host: Homo sapiens
TCTCAACCCAATGTGCCGGAAGAGGGTATCATTAAAGGATTCTTATGCTTATGATAAAGTTGTAGCCATTACAGATTGTCCTGTTTTGAGGGGCATACGATTATCGGTACGGGATGGCAGAGTATGCGGTCCCTTGGGATGATGCGACAATCGTGACGGCTAGTTCGAATGGGATTAGTTTGATAAAAATATCTTATGCATATTCCACCGGTGAGAGCAAATGTGGATCTCCGTTGTATTGCCCTTAGCTGGTGTGGATAGTGATTCTAAGGCTTTATTAGTAGGTAATTGTATTTTGCCAGGGAAACAAGATTTATACTTCTTCTCCCCGTTTTATTACCGACTTGGCAGATTTTGTGACAATTCAGAGGATTGCGGTAAAATTGTAAGTATGAATAGTTCGGCCATGCAATCTCTATTGGTTGTTGCTACATGCAATGAAAAAAAGTAAAGTGAAGAATTAAAAGGATCGGTTATTTTTATTGATATGCAAACAAAAACAAACTGTGTACAAAAGCAAAATTCATAAATGTGTGTCTATCTTGAGTTGTAATGCGTGATCCGTATGGCTGGGAAGGATATGGAGATGGTAAGTAAAAAAATGATTTAGCTAGTTTAAAGTTGTGTGACTATTTTGCTTGAAGAGTTTACTTCCAGGTTTGAGGGGACAAGGAACAAAGACTTGTTCCCTCTTTTTTCCTTGCCCAGCACGAACGTATTCTAACGGGTGTAAGTCCCTAATGCGCCCAATAGCTGGGAAGCATACAGCTCCAAGACAAGGGTGTCCGTCGTAAGTCAGAATCTGAAGGAAGTCAGCGGCAAACATCTGGCTGACGCACAGAAACTCTGATATGAAGGCTTGAGGAAGTAAGTCAGTCCTGCAAAACAAGACAAAGCTTATGAAGCTATTCGGAACTTTCAAAGTAAATAAGCGGGTATAAGATAGAAAGAATACGTCCATAACTGGGGGAGGTCTTACGGGCTTGGCGATGAGCCTGGCAGTAACAACAGACAGTGCAGGGTAAAATCGGCAGACGCCATGGCATAATAATTGCAAATGGAAGAATCAGTGCAGAAAACTTCGGGAGAATCTGGGGGCTGTCGCCCAAAAGTCCAAAGACGGAATCGAAGGCTATGGTGGGTGCATACTTTTATGGGGATAGTTGACGGGAAACTTGTGGAAGTGTGTAGACAGCAGCAATTTATTGGAATACATCCTTCGTCTGGACAATCTGAACCGTGTTTATCGTCAGGTTGTTCGCAACAATGGTGTTGGGGGTGTCGATAAGATAGTTATGAGCGAATTGTTGCCATACTGAAACTCCACAAAGACGAATTGCTGAAGCAGCTAATTGACGGTAAATACCCTCCGCTGCCCGTCTTTCGGGCGGGAAATCCAAAGACAACGGCAAGACTCGCCCACTGGGCATTCCTACAGTCGTTGACCGCTTTGTCCAACAGGCAGTCAGCCAAGTATAGGTTGACGTGTGAGAGGTCGGAAAACGAAAGTAGGAAGAAAGCTACTTCGTTTTCCTCCTACTCGATTTGTGATTTTTCTAAAGTGCAATATTTTGATTTTCAGTTTGTTTGTCTTCATTCCCTTTTTTGATTGAATTATTTGTGATATTAGGATCAAGGAGTAGTTTAAGTCATAAAGGTATCATTTTAATCCCTTCAAATGTTAGGTAATTAACGAGTTTGATATAAAATAATTTATTCTTTTTGAATATTAATAATATAGCGATAAAGGTGTTCAACGTGTATAGTTAAATCTCGGGTTTTCTCGAACTTTTACTAAAACGATAGAGTTATAAATCAGTATCACTAGCGGATCATTTCCGGGTATAAAATTTTTAGTAAGCTTTTAAAACACTTATAAAACGCTATTATATATAGCGTTTTAATAGGGTTTTAATAGCGTTTACACGGTAGTGATACGGATGTAATCATGAATTAATTCTCATCTTGTGTATTAAATCGGACTTAATACCAGATTATTTCCGATTACCTCTTCTAATTCTTTCTGAGTCCTTGTATGCTCATTTCTTAAATTATCCTTTATCTTTGTCATGATGTGTTCAGAGAATAATTAATAACGTCAGTATATGGCAGATGATTGCGTGATCCGGGTGACCGGTCTGAAAAAAGAGTTTTCCCAAGGGGAAAGAGGTTTTACGTGTTGAAGGGTATCAATATGGAATCCGGCCGGGAGAGGTGATCGGTTACCTTGGAAGTAACGGGGCGGGAAAGTCCACGACCGTGAAGATTATGTGCGGGTTACTGGAAGATTTCGAAGGGAAGGTGAGTGTGCTGGGGTATGATGTTCGGGAAAATGATATAGAGGTAAAGAAACGGATCGGGTATATCCCGGAGAATGCCGTGATGTACGAGCATTTGACCCCGATGGAGTACTTGGAGTTTATCGGGGCCATGTACGGGCTGGACCGAAAGGAGGTGAGCCGGAAGGCTGACGAGGTTGCTCTCGTTGTTCGAGATGAGGAGAACCGGGACGAGAGAATGGTGAATTTTTCGAAGGGGATGAAACAGAAGGTGCATATTATTTCGGGATTGCTGCATAACCCGGAAGTGATTTTCATGGATGAACCTTTGAACGGGTTGGATGCTAATGCGGTGATTATCGTGAAGGAGGTCATTGCTCGTTTGGCAAAAGAGGGAAAACGATCTTTTATTGTTCACATCTGATGGATGTGGTGGAGAAAATAGCCAGTCGGGTGATCTTGATTAATGAAGGTACGATTATCGCTAACGGTTCGGTGCGGGAGTTGATGGAAGAGGCGGGGGTGAGTTCTTTGGAGGGATTGTTCACGAAATTAATAGGACCACGGGGCAGTCGGAGAAGGCGGAACTGATTGTAAACGCTTTTGAAAACAGGAGTCATGATTAAGGTGGTGACACAAATTTTATGGTTCTTCCAAGGGTTGTTTACCCGTATGGGTGTTGATTTCGACCGGATGCTGGCCATCGTGACGGTGAAACTGACTGTGGATAACCGGATTGATCGGAGTGGACGGGGCAAGAAAAAACGCATCGAATGCGTTGATGAGGCAGGGGATTTTACTCGGAATCTGTGGGCCGATCTTTTTTCTTGACAGGGAATAGCGTCGGGAGCTTTCGGGGTGTCGCTTTTGTTATTTCAGTCGTACCTGTTCCTGATGTTGTTAATGAGTTTTATGATGGAATATTCCCGGATTCTTTTTGACGGGAACGATAATCATATATTGCGGCATTTGCCCGTGAATTCCAAAACGATACTGGTTGCTCGTCTCGTGTCGATGCTGGTGTATATGTTTTTTCTTTCCGGTTGTATGTCGGTGATCCCGTTGGTGATTGTCTGTTTTTGGAAAGGGGTGATGTCTGGGGCTTTTTCATTATTTCCGTGTTTCTGAACACGATTTTCACATTGCTTTTTGCTAATGTTATTTATCTCGTGGTGATGCGCTTTATTTCCGCTACCAGTTGGTCGGGCAGTTAATTTATAATATTCAATTGGATATGTTTCAGCCGGGGACTTGGATGTATTTTACGCCACCTTGTTATTTTATGTCTTTGACGGTGATGGTAAAGCAACCGACGGGACCCGCCTTGTTGCTGGCGTTGATCGGGGTAGGGCTTGTTGTCGTGCTTGGTTATATCACGGTGGCTTATCTTGCTCCTTATTTTGCGGCAAAAGTGGGGGTGTTGAATTCGTACTCACCCGTGAGCAAGAAACGTAAGGGGGAAAGGAGGGATGGCTTTACGGGTTAGCACGGGTGTTTGGTCGGAACCCGATGCAGGTGACCGGGTTTGTCTTGGGATGGCGTATGACCCGTGATAATTTGAAGTTCAGACAAGGCGTTTTGCCCATGATGATTTACACGATGTTCTTGGCCGTTTTCTTTTTATATCAGGGACGACAGGAGGAAGCTGGCGGCATTGCTTATTATATGCCTCTTTACATGATGGCGATGATTAGTATCGGAATCAGATGAATATGTCAATTACGGATAAGGGGGATTTACTTTGGCTTTATCGCTCTAAACCATTGGTGCGTCCGGGAGCTTCTTGATCCTTGGGTGTTTTAAGGCTCTGTTTGTGAAAGTATTATCTTCCGGCTTACGTGTTGCTTTGCGGGATTTTGTCGTGATGCTGGACTGGGTGATTCTTCCGGACTTGTTGTTTATTCTGGTCGTGAGTACGTTGGTGAGTTACATTTATCTATGGTTTTTCTGGGATGCTTTTCCATTCTCGAAAGAGAAAAGTTCCATGGATTCCGGGCGGAATATGTTGCGGGTTATTGTACTGATGTTTATGCTGGTTCTTGTCGGGGGAGCGCATACGCTGGCTATGCGATTTGTCGTGGTTTGGAATCTGGGGGAGCTATCGTGGTGATGTCGTTTCTCGTTTTCTTGATGGAATTCGTGATATGCCGCGTTTCTTGGCGGAAGGTGATTTCTAACTATTAATATGTTTGAGGGTAATCGTTCCTGAATAGAAACCGTAAAAGTGGTAATCTTTACGGTAATTTGTAACAACAAAGTTCATGAACTAACTTGTACGGCTTGAATCTCATACCTTTACATCATAAGATCAGAAGTAATGGATATGAAATTTAAAATTGAAATAGTATGAGTATAAAGACAATTGTAGTAACAGGAATGTTATTCCTTGCCGGAACAATCGTAAGCGGCCAAACAAGTACAAATCAAGTAAAAGAGAAGAATATGGAAAAGTTAGAATTAGTGAAAGAATGGGATAAGGTATTTCCACAGAGCAGCAAGGTTGTTCACGAGAAAGTGACATTCCGTAATCGGTACGGTATCACGCTTGCCGCGGATATGTATATCCCCCAAAATGCCAAGGGGAAATTGGCAGCCATTGCGGTGAGCGGTCCTTTCGGGGCTGTCAAGGAACAATCGTCCGGGCTTTACGCGCAAACGCTGGCGGAACGTGGTTTTCTGACGATCGCTTTCGATCCTTCTTACACGGGTGAAAGTGGAGGCCAACCCCGGTACGTGGCCTCGCCGGACATTAACACGGAAGACTTCAGTGCTGCCGTTGATTTTCTTTCGACTCTCGATGATGTTGATCTCTGAACGTATTGGAATTTTTAGGTATTTGCGGGTGGGGTGGTATGGCTCTTAACGCTGCCGCGATGGATACGCGTATTAAAGCTACGGTTACTTCCACGATGTATGACATGAGTCGTGTGAATGCCAACGGGTATTTTGACGCGATGGATGCTGACCAACGGTATGAGCTTCGTCGGCAACTCAATGCCCAGCGTACACTTGATGCCAAGAATGGCACGTATGAACTAGCCGGGGGAGTGGTCGATCCATTACCGGATGATGCCCCGCAGTTCGTGAAGGATTATTACGCTTACTACAAATCGCCGCGTGGTTACTACAAACGTTCACTTAATTCCAATAATGGCTGGAATAAGACATCGTCACTTTCATTTATTAATATGCCCTTGTTGGCTTACAGCGATGAAATACGGAATGCCGTGCTTATGATTCATGGTGAAAAGGCTCATTCTCGCTATTTTAGTGAAGATGCATTCAAAAAATTGAAAGGTGACAATAAAGGAACTTTTGATTATTCCCGGGGCAAGTCACGTGGATTTGTACGATAATCAGGCAAATGTTATTCCTTTTTGACAAGATAGAATCTTTCTTTCGTGAATATTTGAAATAATAAAAATACCCAAGTTCATGTTGATTTTGAACTTGGGTATTTTGTATAATATCATCCGGATTATAACCCTAGAACTTTGGTTCCTTGTTTGAAGAAAATATCCTTCGGGATGTTAGCTCCCGCGATACGATCTAAGTCTTTCTGTAAGGTCGGGGGAACGATACCCTTTTCTGCAACCAATTTAGTCGCTTTTTGGATGTCTCCGTCTCCTTCGATCGTGATGTACTCTCCGGCAATTACTTCGATGTCTTTTTTCATCTTTTCGAAATCTACGGTGTAGTATCCCGTGGTTTCATCTTTTGCTGATGGCTCCGCTTTCCATGAAATGGGCGAATTGCATCATGTTAGCTTTTCCGTGGGCGCTGGCAGCACCGAAACGAACGGAACGGAAGATTCCGGCGATAAAAGTCACGTAATTATCCATGAGGTCTTTGTTTTCCAATACACCCCATTCTGCGAGTTTTGTCACGCAGAATAACCCAAGAATGTCCGCTTTACCTTCCTCGATAGAGGTGTAGTAGTTTTGCAGGGCAGAACGAACGTCTTGTTTGCCATTCAGCGTGTATTTGATTCCTAGCCCGTGAGCAACTTCGTGGAACATAACGTTTTCGAAGAAAGCATCGAAACTAATATGTTTCTGTTGATCGGGCGTGATAACTAATTTGGAAATTGGAACTACCAATTTTGTCGAATTTAGCCTGCATGGAGTTTTTCAATTGTAGTTTGCGACTTCCTTTAGCAGCGTGTACTCTCGGGTCGTTCGGCAGGTTAATAGCAATATTTTTACTTCCGGCATTGCAGTCTCCGGCATAATAAATCACGTCGTAAGCGTTCATGTCCGGGTTAGCATTTGCTTTTTCCTTTTTGTATTTGGCCGGAACCGGTAAATTTTCCTGTAATTTGGGTAAGTATTGAGCGTATTCGGACAGGCGTTTGCTCCACTCTTTGTCTTTCACGAGGATTTGTCCGGGTGTGCGGCTTTGTATCCGTAAAGTTGGTCTTCGTAAGTTTCGATGGGGCCTACCACGAAGTCCAGCGTGTTATTCTGCATATCCATCCAGGCTAAATCGCTGGCCAGGTAATCGTCATCTAGAAGTGCTTTTTGCTCTTAATGCCAAGTAGTTTTTCAATCCCGGGTCTTCAGCAAGCGCGGCGGCTTCTTCGAGTAATTTGATGCTTTTGCCACTTCTTCCGGGTAAGCTTCGTGGAATGAAAGTACGATGAGTTTTCCGGCGGCATCCCGACGGATAACACTATACCAGTCTGTTTTACGAGGATCATCCAGCGCGTCGAATTCTTCTTTTGTCATGTCAGCCGGGTAGAAGTTTGCTCCAAGAGTTTTGCTCCCACGCCGTCGATGAAAGGTTTGTTGTCGTTTAATCTATCCCAAGGACCATAGTTTATGGAAAGATATTTCAGAGCGGCAGAATCCTGAGCGAATTGTGCCATCAATGCACTCTTATCTCCATAAGCGTTTTGCCAGAAAATGTTTTCCATTATATCGGCGACTTCGATAAGTATGGGAATCATTTTTCTTCTCGTTGTCGGTCAATTGGCTCAAATCCGTTGTTAACGGAATTCAGCATACTGATCTGCAAGCGCTTGGTAGGGGCTTGGCTTCGTTTATTTCTTGGACCTCTTTACAAGAGAACAAGAAAACACCTAAAAATAGAAATAGGAATAGTTTTCTCATTTTTATATAATTTGTGTTTGAGTATTTGAGGCACGAATTTATAAAAATCCTTTACCTATATGAAGGTAAAGGAGATATTTTGTGAATTGGAACGAAATTTACCCCCAAACCCGATCGTGTACGGTGGATTTCGGGGGCTTTGTTCTTTTCCATCATGTTAGTAAGGGTATAGCTTCCCCATAATGCTAATTTGTAATACCCGATACGAACCACGGCATCCGCTTTTACCGGGTTCATGCTATAATTACCGGAATTTTTCATGCGACGGGTATCACCGTTTTCATTCTTGTAAACGACTTTTGTTTTGGTATGTAATCTTTAAACCGCCCATCACTCCGGCTGCCACGTAGGCACGTTGGTATTTCTTGGCTGGGAATTGCCATTCGAAGATAAGAGGTACGGTCAGGTAAAGGTTCTTAAAAGAGCTCTTTTGACATTTTCGACTTCCATCGGGTAGATTTGCCCGCCGTCGCCTCGTTCGATACTATTTTTGTTGGCGAAACGGAATCGTTGATATTCTAATCCCAGACCGGTAACTAAACCGATGTTGTTTAGTTTATTGAGGCGCATACTATACTGGAACATGTTGAATTGCATAACGAGCGAATTTTTACGTTCCAAATCTAAATAGTCTCCGGCTCCATCCAGTTGTTCGTTACTGACAGAGAAATCGGCAAAGCCTAGGTTGAAACCGCTCCAGTGTCCCCGGAAACGTGGATTTTGGCTACGTTGATAAACCCTACTATGGAGAGGATCACTTAGTACTTGCGTTTTCCAAACTTCTCCTTTTTCCTGAAGATGTACGTTCTTTATGGTATCGGCTTGATTTCGTTTTTTCTGCCTGAGAAGAAAAAGGAAAAGCTGCATAATAAGGTCAAGGTGATAATAATACTTTTCATGATATTATATTGTAAGCTGTTTATTTACGCGTGTTTTGATCAAATTTGACCGAGTTGAAAAACTTGTCTCTCTGGCTTTCGAGTTCTTCCAAGTCTTCAGTTTTCCCGCCTATCGTGAGTTGGTACATGCAATTGTCCCGGAAGATAAATCGTTTGAAATACGTCATTTCTTCCCCGTCTTTCATGATGGTGTATGATATTTCCCGGATATCCATGTCCGAGTCGGGAATCCTTTTCTCCCCGGAGAGTTTTGCCGTGGGCATGGAGACAGATTCTTTTTTCATGGATATGTATAGCTGGTTGATCGTGTACTCGTCCAGCACGCCTTTTCTTTGGTGAGCTGGGTACAAACGGCTCCGAACACGCAGGTAATATTTTTGGTTTGGAATATCCATGACCGCATATTGTTTACCTCTTTCTTAAAGCGTTCTCCGCGACTGGGGAACGAAAACGAGTTGTAGTTATCCCCGTTTATTCTCACCCAACCGTCTTTTTCCGGAGCCAGACAGAGGATCCCGATAAGTATAATTTTTAAGTATCGACATATCCATTCTCTTTATTTCGTGAGTTAAAGATAGAAAATTATTATTTTGTGGCAAAACTTATTTAATTGAAGATGATTGTCGGAGGAAAAGATGTAGGAGATCGGCCGTTGATTCTGGCCCCGATGGAAGAGGTTACCAATCCCCCTTTTCGGAAATTCTGTAAACGCTACAGGGGCCGACTGGCTCTATTCGGAGTTCGTGTCGGCGGATGCGTTGGTGCGTTCTATTAACAAGACTGTTAAGAAGTTGACGATAGAAGAGAATGAACGTCCGGTGACGATACAAATTTACGGGCGGTTTATTGATTCCATGGTCGAGGCGGCAAAAATAGTTGAAGAGGTTCAGCCCGATTTTATAGATATAAATTTTGGTTGTCCGGTGAAACGGGTGGCCGCGAAAGGGGCAGGGGCAGGGAATGCTCCGGGATGTTCCTTTAATGGTGGAGATGGCTAAACAGATCGTGCAGGCGGTGAAGATTCCGGTGACGGCAAAGACCCGTTTGGGATGGGATTGCGAGAATATTATCATTGATGACGTGGCGGAACGCTTGCAGGATGTCGGGATCAGTGCGTTGGCTATTCACGGGCGGACCCGTTCGCAAATGTATAAAGGAGAAGCGGATTGGGAACCGATTGCCCGGGTAAAACAAAATCCTCGTATTAAAATCCCGATTATCGGGAACGGGGATATAGATTCACCACAGAAGGTGAAAGAGGCTTTCGAGCGTTATGGCGTTGACGGGTGATGATCGGGCGTGCCACGATTGGGAAACCTTGGATTTTTGAGCAAATCAAGCATTATTTAGCGACGGAGAGGTATTACCGGAATTGTCGGTTCCGGCCCAGATAGAGATCATCAAGGAACAGATTCTGTTGTCCATGGAATGGTTGGATGAGGTGAGAGGTTTGTTTCACATGCGGCGACACATGGCTTGTATGTTTAAAGGCTTGCCTCATTTCCGAGACTTGCGGATTCAAATGTTGCAAGCTCCTAATATTGAAGAATTGTGGGGTGTGTTCGATCAGATTGCAGAGCGCTATGGTTCGATGGATCCCTAGTGGAGGACTGAATAGTTAGATTGTTTCAAAAGACTTGTCAGACAGTCCCCAATAGAATAAGGTCCATAAAGTTTTTAGTATTTTGTTATAAACTTTATGAACCTTGTAACTTTATAAACTGATATACAGAAGTGCCGCAACGAGCGATCCCGCTAATGGTCCTACGATGGGAATCCACGCGTAATCCCAGCCACTATTGCCTTTGCCCGGAATGGGCAGGATGGCGTGCATGATTCTCGGGCCGAGATCCCGGGCGGGATTGATGGCATAACCGGTGACTCCCCCTAAAGAAAGACCGATGACCCAAACAATAAATGATACGGAATGGCTCCGATGGAACCGAGTCCGATCGGGGTGGTCGAGTCCACGTCTGACATGAGTTCAGCCCCGGTAATATAGAAGACGGAGAACATGAGTACGAACGTGGCAATCAGTTCGCATCCGAAATTCACGATGTTATGGCGAATTTCAGGAGCGGTGCAGAATACCCCAGTTTGGCTCCGGTATCTTCCGTGGCTTTAAAATGATCGTAATAGATGATCCATACCAGAAAAGCCCCCAGTGCAGCACCTAGCATTTGGGCGATGATATAAGGCCCCACGCTGGCCCACGGGAATTTTTCGGCGATGGCAAAACCTATCGTGATGGCAGGATTCAGATGTGCGCCGCTGTAAGGGCCGGCGATCACAACTCCTGTAAATACGGCGAGCGCCCAAGCCGTGGTGATGGTGATCCATCCGGCTTGGAATCCTTTGGTTTTCTTAAGCACGACGTTGGCTACTACGCCATCTCCCAAAAGGATCATGACCATTGTTCCAAGTAACTCTGCGATAAAAGGTGACATGATGAGCTAAAAAAAGTTTAAAGTTAAAAACTAAAAGTATTATTCTTCACCCAGTTCTTCCCATGCTCTTGCACGTTCGACGGCCTTTATGCCACTTGTGGAGCATGGCGTTCACGTGTTCCTCTGTATCAATGGGGGTAAATTCCCGATCGATACCCATTGTTGGCGTAATTCTTCCGTGTCTCGCCAGTATCCGGTGGCTAATCCGGCCAGATATGCGGCTCCTAGAGCTGTTGTTTCAAGAATTTTTGGACGAATCACGGTTTCCCGGCAAATGTCACTTTGGAACTGCATCAAGAAGTTATTAGCCACGGCTCCTCCGTCTACTCGCATTTCCGGAGAGGTACGTTTCGTATCGTGTTCCATGGCTTTCAAAATGTCATAGACTTGGAAAGCGATGCCTTCAAGAGTGGCCCGGGTAATGTGCGCGGAGTTGTTCCTCTCGTGAGACCCAACATAGCTCCACGGGCGTACTGGTCCCAGTAAGGAGCTCCCATTCCCGTGAGTGCGGGGACGAAATAGACTCCGCCGTTATCCGGAACAGACGTCGCCAGCGTTTCACTTTGGCTTGCACTTTGGATCAAATTGATTCCATCACGTAGCCATTGTATGGCGGCACCTCCCACGAAAACACTTCCTTCGAGAGCATAGGTCACCGTATTTCCGATCTTCCAAGCAATCGTGCTCAATAAGTTATTTTCGGAAGTGATCACCTCGTTTCCGGTGTTCATCACCATGAAGCATCCTGTTCCATAGGTGGTTTTCGTCATGCCCGGTTCGATACAGAGTTGGCCGAATAGGGCGGCTTGTTGGTCTCCTGCGATGCCTGCGATTGGAATTTTAGTTGAAAATAACGTAGTTGCAGTTTCTGAATAAATCTCGCTACTACTTTTTACTTCCGGTAACATGGATTCCGGGATGTTGAACAGATCAAGAAGTTCTTTATCCCATTTCTGGGTATGTATGTTGAAAAGCATGGTACGCGATGCGTTGCTGACATCGGTAACGTGTACTCGTCCGTGAGTGAATTTCCAGACTAGCCAGCTATCAACGGTTCCGAAACATAGTTTTCCTTTTTCGGCTCTTTCCCGTACTCCTTCGATATTGTCGAGAATCCATTTGATTTTGGTGGCGGAGAAATAGGCGTCAATGATCAAACCCGTTTTCTCCCGGATCATATCGGTATATCCGTTTTCTTGTAATTCACGGCAAATATCCGCTGTACGTCGGTCTTGCCACACGATTGCACGATAAACCGGAAGGGAAGTCTCCCGATCCCACACGATGGTGGTTTCACGTTGATTCGTGATCCCGATACAAGCAATGTCAAGTCCTGTAAAGGTTTGCTTTGGCAACAGCTTCAGCCGCAACGGACGATTGCGAGTACCAGATCTCGTTCGGGTCATGTTCCACCCAAGCAGGGTGAGGATAATGTTGCTCGATCGGTTTTTGAGCCATGGCGATGATATTGCCATCATGATTGAATAGCACGGCCCGGGAAGAGGTTGTTCCTTGGTCTAGTGCGAGTACATATTTTTCTGCTTTCATTTGATAGTTATTATAGTGTATAACTTTGTGTTCGTTTATATTGTCACATTTCAAATGGTTTGTTTCTAGCCCTCTTTTTTCAAACTTTTTTGTCAACAAAAAGCTAACCAAAATAACTAATTCAAACCTTAATTCAGTATACGATTTACAAATAGAAATGTTTTTTTATATAAATTCAAAAATAAGGGGAGAGTATTTTTCTTATCTTCGGGTAATGAATTTGAAATTTATATTGAAAGAAAATGAAGAAATGGAATACCTTTTACCTGTTGCTTGTCGTAGTATTAGCAATTGTAATTTTAAAAACATCGTGTATGGGAGATCAGAAACAAGATGAAACGACTTTGAAGTCAAAGGCTGTTTTGGAAAATATAGCTGAACGGAAAAGTGTTCGGAAGTATTTGAATAAGAGTGTGGAGGAAGATAAGATCGATGCCATGGTGAAAGCCGGTATGGCGGCTCCTTCCGGCATGGACAGACGTCCGTGGGAGTTTGTTGTCGTGACGGATCGAGTGGCACTTGATTCCATGGCAGCGAAATTGCCTTATGCTAAAATGTTGACAAGTGTTCCGTTGGCTATTGTTGTTTGTGGGGATACGACACGTTCTTCTTACTGGTATCTGGATTGCTCTGCGGCAACACAGAATGTATTGTTGGCCGCGGAGGCATTGGGGACTTGGTGCCGTGTGGACGGCAGCTTATCCTTACGAGGATCGGATTGATGTTGTACGCCAGAATACGGGATTACCGGAAAATATCGTGCCTCTTTGCGTGATTCCGATAGGTTACCGGATGGCCCACAGAAAGCGAAAGATAAGTTTGACCTGCAACGGTGCATCGGAATAAATACTAATTGGGAGAGGTTATATCCACCCGCTTGTCTATGTCTGCCCCGGGGGTAAGCTAGGGATGGGCTAAGACAAGTACCAAGCATTTACATGGCATGAACATAGCAAGTACAATCTCCAGTGTTCTTGCTATGTTCATGCTATGAAGTTGTTGTCTTCTTGTCCCGGTCTATCGGTAGACAAGGGCTAGCTAATATTTTAGAAAAGTAACAAGCTGAAAGCCATCAGCGCCATGCCTGCGACTAGTCCGTAAATGGATAGATGATGCGCCCCGTATTCTTTGGCGGTGGGTAAAAAGTTCATCCAGTGAGATAAAAACCATGATACCAGCCACGAGAGCGAATAGGACGCCTAGGATAAACAGAGTTGATTCCGATAAAAAGTGTAGATGAGGAAGAACCCGATAATTGCTCCTAAGGGTTCCGATAAGCCGGAGAGGAAGGATAACTTGAATGCTTTCTTACGACTTCCGGTAGCAAAGAAAATAGGAACAGATACGGCAATTCCTTCCGGGATGTTGTGTATGGCGATGGCAAAGGCAATCGGGTAGGCAATTTCGGGATTCGATAGCCCGGCAATGAATGTCGCTAATCCTTCCGGGAAATTGTGAATCCCGATAGCGAGAGCCGAGAATATTCCCATGCGCATCAACTTTGTCATGCGGTTGCTTGGCTTCCATGCATTCCACGGATTTTCACCTCATGCGGATTCTCATACGAGGGAATGAGTTTATCAATGATAGCAATCAGACCCATCCCTGCAAAGAATGAAATGGCCACGATAACATCGGCTATTTTCTCGGAGTAGTTTTCTCGCAAAGCCTCTTGGGCCGTGGGGGAATATTTCCACGAATGAGACATAAATCATCACTCCTGCGCTGAATCCGAGAGAGGGACAGGAATTTTGTTAGTTTTTTTTGGTGAGGAAGGCAATAGCACTCCCCGATACCGGTTGATAATCCGGCGAATAAGGTGAGGGCAAAAGCAAGTAATACGTTATCCCAAGATAGTTCCATCGTTTATTTCGTGTAGACAAAAAAAAGCCAGAAAGGGTCTGTGGATCTTTTCTGACTTTCTGTGTTATTGTCTTCAGAGTTATTTCAGTGTTGATATAATACGATGAAGACGTGTTAAAGTTTTCTTCTTCTTCCTAGAATTTCAATAATATCAAACATATGCGGGCCATCGGCAGAACCGATAATGGCCAGTCGGAAAGGATTCATGATTTTACCGAACCCGATTTCTTTGCCTCCAACCCTTTCTTTCACGGCTTCTTCCGTGTTGGGAGAGGTGAAATCAGTCACTTTTTCCAGCACTTCGATCAATTCCTGCATGAGCACCGGAGTTTCTTCTTTCCAGCTTTTCTTCACGCCTTGTTCATCGTAAGCTTGAGGGGCGTGATAGAAATACTGGGATGAATTGTAAATGTCTGCAACGAAGTTGGCTCTTTCTTTCAAAAGGCGACAAATCTTTTCCAGTTTCGCTATGTCATAAGAAATCCCGTCTTTTACTAGGAATTCATTTAACTGAACGGCTAGTTCCGTGTCGCTTTTTGTACTAGATATTTGTGATTAAACCATTTGGCCTTGTCCGGACTACAGCGAGCCCCGGATTTGTTCACGCGTTCCAGCGAGAATTGCTCGCACAATTCCTGTAACGTGAAGATTTTTTTGTTCTGTTCCGGGATTCCATCCTAATAGAGCCAGCATATTGATGAACGCTTCTGGCAAGTAACCGTCTTCCTTGTACCCGTGCCATTTTTCTCCGGTTTCGGGATCTGTGAATTCCATCGGGAATACCGGGAATCCCATTTTGTTTCCATCGCGCTTGCTTAGCTTTCCGTTACCCACGGGTTTCAGAATTAATGGTAAGTGAGCGAACTCAGGCATTGTATCTTCCCAGCCGAAAGCACGGTATAATAAAACGTGTAGCGGGAGAGAGGGTAGCCATTCTTCTCCGCGGATCACGTGGGATATTTTCATCAAATGATCGTCAACGATGTTTGCCAAGTGATAAGTAGGCATCCCGTCAGCCTTGAACAAAACTTTATCATCAAGTAGAGAGGTGTTGAAATGTACTTCACCCCGGATAATATCATGTAGATAAAGATCTTCGTTTTCCGGCATTTTGAAACGAATCACGTAGTTTGCCCGCTATCCAACAATGTTTTCACTTCTTCAGCGCTCATGGTTAGCGAGTTTTTCATGTTTTTCCGGCTGATGGCGTTGTACATGAATGTTTCGCCTTTTGACTCGCAGGCTGCCCGTTGTGCGTTAAGTTCTTCTGCGGTGTCAAAAAGAATAGTAAGCATTCCCTGATTCCACGAGTTGTAGGGCGTATTGTTTATAAAGCGGTTTACGCTCGCTTTGACGATAGGGGCCGTATTCTCCTCCCACGCCGACACCTTCATCGACGGTGAGACCGCACCATTTTAATGATTCGATAATATATTCTTCGGCACCCGGCACGTAGCGGGTTTGATCCGTGTCTTCAATTCGTAATAAAAAAATCACCCCCGTGATGACGGGCAAATAAATAATTGAAAAAGAGCTGTTCTCACACCTCCTAGATGGAGGGCTCCGGTAGGACTGGGAGCAAATCTTACTCGTACTTTTCTATCCATTGTTTATTGATTTTGAATATTATGCCTGTTCGTTTGTTTTCTGATTTTGTCGAAATCGGAATCCTCGTCTGCAGAAGGTTCCGTGTCTTTCGCTGTTTTTTCCTGTTCCAGTAATTGATGCAACAGGTCTTTGGCATATTTTAATGGCATAACGTTCCGCCTCACTTTTGGAGTTTATGCCACTCTTGATTTGTTCCGCGTAACTGAACGGGCTGTCCGGCCCTTCGGTAAGAAGGTACAGGGTAAAATTACTATGCCGATCCCGACTTTTTACTGGTCAGTCCAAACCACATTTCGATCGTGCGATCTTCCAAATATATGTTGCGCTTGAACTTGTACATTACCTTCTATTTTTAGGCGGGTTTTTGAAATTCAGAATACCAACGGCTACGGCTAGAGAAGCCATGGCTCCCACGTTTAACATATACCGCCGTGCGGTTCCACCATGATACATGCTGAGTACACTGGAAATCATGATCAGGAACGCGGCTAGAATTAATAAGTATCTGGCTATTCGCATATTGGTGATGAATAATTGTGTTCAATTGAGTTTTTAACCGGGTTGGCATAAATTTCAAGGAAGATATTATTCAAGATAGAACTATTACCTTCTAATTTTTCCAATCTTTTCAGCCATGACACGGATAAAGTTTTCTTTCTCTTCCTCGTTGTATTTGGGAAGAATTTATTCGTGCTATGAAGTAAATCGTAGGCGATATAGTTATTCGGCCACAATTTGAAGTTCCTTGGATGCGAGCATCCATGAATGCGGCTAACTCTGCAATCCCGTCTCCGTTATTGGCTTGTTCGTCGATCTCGATTAGTTCATGATCAATGGGAGGGGTGATGGCAAAATGTACCCGCCCTTTGAACCCGGATAAAGCCTTTGTTGCATACTTCGCATATCGGCTGCCGGGGTTTTTACGTATTCGCCCACGGTCTTTTGGTATAATTCATCTGTTTTCAGATCGTCACAAGGTTCCCATTCGTAGGAAATAGACACCGGAACAACCCGGAGTTCTTTAAAGTTTTCCACGAAATCTTTGGGACCACTCATGCGGAACATTTTCAACAGGCTATGTTGTGTCCGGTCGTCCCCATTTTTGGTACGTCCTTCTTTTTTGCGCGATCCAGACAGAATCTTTATTTTCATAACTGACATCCCGTAAGTAATGAGAACGTAGGTTGGCACTAGTAATCATGTCTCTTCACCGGTAATCCGCGCTCAATGATGAAACAGGCATCCAATTTAACTAGGTCGGTAACCCATTTATTGATTAATAAATTACTCCCGATGGCTGCTCACAGTAGTGGCAGCCTCGCTCGCACAGTAGCACGTTAAGGATGGCCGAGTCTAGGATGATGTCCCGGTGGTTGGATACGAAAAGATAACTCTTGTCTTTCTCAATGTATTCCAATCCGGTAGCAGTAACTCCTTTGGTCGTTCCAGCGATCAACCGTTGAATCGTCGGGCCAAAGAATTGAGCTTGAAATTGCTCTCTGCTTGTGATGCCTTGTAATTGTTCTTGTATTTTGCTTTTATCAACCCTTGTCATTTGGGAGAAAAGTGTCAAAAATTCTTCTGCTTGGCTCAGGCGCTCTACGGCTGCTGGAATTTCTTCTCCGATATAGGGTCTGATTGCGTTAAATTGGGAATCCGAAGTCATGTCGTAATTTTAGTTATTAGAAATCACGAAGCAAAGATAGATAAGAAATTTGACAATTGAAAATTGACAATTGAAAATGAGGGGGGAAAGCCCTAGTTTATATGGGTTATCCATTGGGATATGGATAAAAAAATTGTGATTTAGCCATTCTTGACATCAAGGTCAACGACTAAATCACAGGATTTTTTAGCTTATAGTTGTGTTATACTCTTCCGGGATATACTTCGAGTGCTTTGGCTAATGTTTCCATGGCACCTTTCAATTCCTCGATTTTGAGTACGTAAGCGATACGAACTTCATCTTTCCCAAGTCCCGGGGTAGAATAGAATCCGCTGGCCGGAGCGACCATCACGGTTTGTTTGTTGTATTCAAACTCTTCCAGTAACCATTTTGCGAAAGTATCGGCATCATCCACGGGAAGTTTTACTACGGCGTAGAAAGCTCCTCTGGGTTTCGGGCAAACAACTCCCGGCATTTTGTTCAGGGCCTCTACCATGAAATTGCGTCTTTCGATATACTCGTTGTACACGCTTTCGAAATATTCAGCCGGGGTATCCAGTGATGCTTCGGCAACAATCTGTCCGATTGCCGGGGCGCACAGGCGAGCCATACCGAATTTCAAGGCAGCCGCCATAACCTCTTTGTTGCGGGTTACTAAAGCTCCGACGCGCAATCCATCATTCGCTATATCTCTTTGACACGGAATCCAACAGGATCACGTTTTGCTCGATACCTGCCAATTGCATGGTCGAGAAGTGCTTGTACCCGTCATAACAGAATTCGCGATATACCTCATCAGCATACAGGTACAAATCGTGTTTTTTCACAATTACAGCTAGTTGCTCCAATTCTTCTCTTGGAATACAAATAGCCTGTCGGGTTATTCGGGTTCACGATCACGATCCCTTTCGTGCGGGGAGTGATCACTTTCTCGATTTCGCTGATCGGGGGCAGGGCAAAGTTATTCTCGACAGAAGAAGTAACGGTTTTTACCTTTACACCGCACATCAGGGCGAAAGCCGTGTAGTTCGCGTAGAATGGTTCGGGGATAATAATTTCGTCACCCGGGTTTAATGTAGACATGAAAGCGATCGTGATGGCTTCAGAGCCTCCGGTCGTGATCATGATGTTATTTTCATCGATGTTGATACCGATGTTCTGGTAATATTTGGCTAATTTTTTTTCTGTAAGAGATATTTCCTGCAGAATGTGTGTATTCGATCACTTTTTCGTTACAGGTTTTTAATGCCTGCAATGCAACATCGGGGAGTCTGGATGTCCGGTTGTCCGATGTTCAAGTGGTATACTTTGATACCTCTTTCTTTAGCTTTGTCCGCGAACGGAACGAGTTTACGGATGGGCGAAGAAGGCATCGCCATTCCTTTTCTGAGATTTGTGGCATAAGTTATTTGAGTTTAAATTTATCCTGTACAAATATAGACATATTGAGTGATTTTAATTCAATCTGCCATTTTTTTAATTTGTCTCGATTTAATAATTTAATTTTTCCACAGAAGTACAGGCTGCTTCATTGCGGATGACAGAACGGAACCCGAAAATATCTCCTTCTTTCCCGAAACGGATGATCTGATCCTTCCCGGCGACTCCGGTCTGGAAGATTTTCACGATACCAGAGAAAAGGAAGTAACATCCTTTAATACGGGCTCCTTCGTTGTAAATATATTCTCCTTTTTATAGAATTTGATGGCATTATCCATAAACAAGGCCTCGATTTCCGAGTCGATCACGTTTTTAAATGTCAGCTTGAATTTACTGATACATTCGCTTACGTCTGGTAATAAAGCCTCTTCTTTCATAATCAAATCAGCTGTTGTTTATATCGAACAGATTGTTTGATAAATGGATTCACAATCATACCCGCATTCGTGATAAAGCTGCTGTTGGCTTCCATGTTCCACGAAATGATCCGGAATTCCGAGCCGCACGATTTTAGCCGAATAGCCGTGGTCCGCCATAAATTCAAGTACCGCACTTCCCAACCCACCAACAATTGTTCCGTCTTCCAAGGTAATGATTTTTTGAATTTATGGAATACCCCGTGAAGTAATTCTTCATCCAGTGGCTTGAGGAATCTCATATCGTAGAAGGCTACGGAACGATCTGTCGTTTTTTGTATGGCTTTCAACGCCTCATTCCCGATGGCTCCGATGGAAAGAATGGCAATATCGTTTCCCTCAATCAGGCAACGGCCTTTACCGATGGTTAATTCTTTTGAACGGGGTGTGCCAGTCAACCATGGTCCCGTTACCCGCGGGTAGCGAATAGAGAATGGTCCTTGATCCGGCAATTGAGCCGTGTACATCATGTCACGTAATTCCTCTTCGTTTAAAGGAGAGGCGATTGTCATGTTCGGGATGCAGCGGAAACTTGCTAAATCAAAGGCCCCATGGTGCGTTGATCCGTCGGCTCCTACCAGTCCGCCCCGGTCAAGGCAGAAAACCACGTTCAGTTTCTGAAGGGCCACGTCATGAATCACTTGATCATAGGCTCGCTGCATGAATGAAGAGTAGATGTTACAGAACGGGACGTACCCTGTGCCGCAAGTCCGGCGGAGAACGTCACGGCGTGTTGTTCTGCGATACCCACGTCAAAACAGCGGTCAGGCATCTCTTTCATCATGATATTCAAGGAGCATCCACTGGGCATGGCAGGGGTGATTCCCACGATCTTGGAATTGGTGTGTGCCAGTTCCAAAATGGTATTTCCGAACACGTCCTGAAATTTAGGTGGAGTGTTGGGTTTACTCTCTTTGATCAGTTCTCCGGTTTCCTTGTTGAACTTTCCGGGGCGTGCCAAGTTGTCTGGTCTATTTCCGCTTGTTTGAATCCTTTTCCTTTTACCGTGATACAATGCAAAAAGTTTAGGACCTTTTTATATCTTTCAAATCTCTCAGCACCTTGATAAGGTGGTTCACATCGTGGCCGTCCACGGGGCCGAAGTACCGGAAGCCAAGAGCCTCGAACAGGTTACTTTGACGTAACACGAGTGATTTGATACTATTATCTATTTTCTGGATAAAGTTCCGGGCGCCCGGACTGATCTTGTTAATCCGTCCAAGGATGTGCCAGATGTCATCCCTTTGAGTTTGTTATAAGTCTTTGAGGTCGTGATGTCCAGTAAATACTCGTTTATCCCGCCTACATTCGGGTCGATAGCCATGTTATTATCATTTAGAATGACCAACAAGTTGGCGTTGTTTATTCCGGCATTATTCAAGCCTTCAAAAGCCAATCCTCCGGTCATGGCGCCATCTCCGATAATGGCAACCGACTGTCGGTCTTCCTCTCCGTTCATCTTGGCTGCAACTGCCATACCTAAAGCGGCAGAAATAGATGTCGAGGAATGTCCCGTTCCGAAAGCGTCGTATTTACTTTTCACTTCTTTTTCGGGAAACCACTGAGACCTTTATATTGCCGGTTGGTAGAGAAATTATCCGTCTCCCGGTCAGAATCTTATGAGGGTAGGCTTGGTGTCCGACGTCCCATACAATATTATCGTAAGGAGCATCAAACACGTAGTGTAATGCTACCGTCAATTCGACCACTCCCAGTCCAGCACCAAAATGCCCGGGTGTTCCGAACACTCGTCAATGATTCTCTCGTAGCTCCTTGCATAATTGAATCAGGTCATCTTCCGGTACCTTTTTCAAATCATCGGGAGAATTTATAGTGTTTAGTATATTTCTTTTTTCCTCACTCATGATTATGTATTGAAAACAATAGGGGAATTTCTTCTTAATTCTCCATTTTCAATTAGTACACGATTGTTCCGATGTTTTCTCCTAGAATGACCTTTTTAAGGTTTCCCGGCTGATCCATATTGAACACGATGATCGGTAAATGATTTTCTTTACACATGGTTGTTGCCGTCAAGTCCATGACTTTAAGTCCCCGGTTGTATATTTCATCGTACGTGATCTTTTGTCAAATTTCGTTGCCGTCGGGTCCTTTTCTGGGTCTGCCGTGTAGATTCCGTCCACGCGGGTACCTTTAAACATGGCGTCTGCCTCGATTTCGATTGCCCGTAAGCTACTGGCAGTGTCTGTCGTGAAGTAAGGATTTCCGGTACCCCCGCTGATAATCGTCACGTGTCCGGATTTTTAAATATTCCATGGCTTTGGCTTTCGAGTAAAATTCTCCGATAGGTTCCATGCGAATGGCAGTTAGTACTTTGTTCTTACAGCCTTCGTTGTCTAAGGCGGAGCTTAAAGCCAAACTATTGATCACGGTTGCCAACATACCCATGCTGTCCCTTTTACCCGGTCAAAAACCTTTATTTGTGCCACTCAGTCCTCTAAAAATATTTCCACCTCCGATGAAGATTCCGATCTGGATTCCCATTTCCGCGATTTCATGAATTTGGCGGGCATAGCTTTCCAAACACCGGGTGTCGATACCATATTTTTGCTCGCCCATTAAAGATTCTCCACTGAGTTTTAACAAAATTCGGTTATATTGCATATCTTTGTTCGTTTAAATTTTATAACAAAAACCAGAAAAAAAAACGTTGTTCCTGCACGTAAAAACGTAACAACAAAGCTAGTGATTTTTGTTATAACTATAATTTAAATTCATAATATAAATTTTTCGGCAGATGAATAAGACCGCGAACTATCAATTAACTATCATTGTTCCAGTGTATAACGAGGAAGGGAATATCTTAAGGTTAGAGAAAGAATTGGGAGAGTTTTTAAAGGATGCGAAGGTGTCTTCTTGCGTGTTATTCGTGAATGACGGTTCGAAAGATGATAGCGAACGTTTGATTCGGGAAGTTTGTGAGCGTAATGAGGCATTTTTCTTTTTAAATCTGGCTCGAAACGGTGGACTGAGTGCTGCCATGAAAGCCGGAATTGATAATAGTTTTTCAAAATGGGTAGGCTACATTGATGCAGACCTCCAGACTACTCCACAGGATTTTAATAAATTGTTGGAGTTCGTAGACCAATACGAGATGGTCATGGGCATCCGTACCGGACGGAAAGATAGTTTTGTCAAGAATATGTCTTCTCGTATTGCGAATGGATTCCGCCGGATGATGACGCATGATGGGGTTGAAGATACAGGTTGTCCACTGAAGGTTTTAAGGACGGATTATGCGAAAAGAATTCCTTTCTTCACGGGGATACACCGTTTCCTACCGGCTTTGATTCAATTGCAGGAAGGACAAGTGAAACAGGTTCCAGTTCGTCATTTTCCCCGTATTGCCGGGAAGTCGAAGTATAACTTGGCCAATCGCTTGATTGGGCCTTTTAAGGATTGTTTTGCTTACCGCTGGATGAGAAAAAAGGTATATCAACTATCAAGTCGCCGAGAATAATTTGAATTCTTGAGATATAGTTCCGAGCTTTTAGTTTTTATCTTTAAACTTTTAGTTTACAAAATGATTTATGTTATAGGATTTCTTGCTCAGGTGTTTTTTTCTGCCCGGATTCTTTTTACAATGGATCTTATCTGAACGGGCTAAAAGTGATCTCTCCGGCTATTTTTGGCAGTTGAGTATCGTGGGTTCCTACCTGTTATTTGTATATGGGTGGTTGAGGGATGACTTTGCGATTATTTTGGGACAAATCATATCTTACTATATCTATATCTGGAACTTGGACAAAAAGCACCAATGGAAGAAATTACCGTTTATCATCCGGACGTTATTGCTTTTGACCCCGGTGGCGGCGATTTTATACATGCTTAAAGATGCAAGCGCTTTTTTGTTGATCAGTTCTTTCGGAACGAAAAGATACCTTTGTGGCTTCTTGATCTACGGGTCGATGGGGCAGATTATTTTTTCACTCTGCGTTTTGTTTACCAGTGGATCTACTCCAAGCGAAAAAGATGAATCGCTCCTGCCGATAGGCTTTTGGGTGATCAGTCTATTGGGGGCTCTGATCATCGTTTCCTATGCTATCTATCGGCGTGATCCCGTGTTAATTTTAGGGCAGTCAACCGGGTTAATCGCATACAGTCGGAATATTTATTTGTCTAGGAGAGCCGGAAACTAAAACAGGTTGTAAATACCTACCTATTTTCAGGAACTAATAATTTACAACCTGTTAGAAAGAATATGAACTTTATGGTTTTAATTCATTCATTTTTCAATGATTTGTTCTCGTTCATCTTGTAGTTTCTGTTTTTGGGAATCATCACTTGATCTTATCGCTTGGTCAATCCATTTCAGTGCATAGCTCAGAGCTTCGTAATTATCCGAGTACCAGCAAATTTGTCGGGACATCATAATCATGTAAGTTTGTTTATCCTTTCCTTTGGGAATATTGAAGTCAATGGCGTGGTCGATAGCCTTAACCATTGCCATCCAGTCTTTGAATTTATACTGGGCGGGCATCAAGTAAATAAGCCATTCGGTAGACTTCGGGTAGTCGGTATTTTGAAGGCATTCTAAAATGTCTCTATACTCTTTTGATTCAATGGGAGGTGTTTGTCCGTACGTGTATGTGCGGAGTTTCCCGTTAAACATTTGGTCAATTTTCCCATTGACGATTTGTTCTCCAAACAATTTATAGAATTCTTCTCGATGTTTGAATACATAACTTCCTTCCTGGCTGACAGGAGACTCGTTGTAGCGTAAGAACACATTCCAGTATTTGGGTGTTTTTAAAGAATCTACATGAAACGAGAGCGAGAAAATATTATGCAATACCGAGTCTCTTTGGGTCCTTAAACCAGCAATATGCAAAGTTTCCAGATAAGTTGATTAGGAAATTCTGAAGATCGATTCCCTTTGTCATACATGGATTTTTGTGCGATCAGATTATTTTTCACATCTAAGCCTTGGCGTAAAGGCGGGCCATCCTCTCGTCTGCCGTACATTTTTTCCTTCCATCCGGTGCATGACCTTGCCATTTGCATCGCAAATCAGAAGTACGGGTTCCGTGTAAACCTCGTAAATCTTACTTAATCGTTTCTTTTCGGAGCCTTCGGTATAATCAACACTCACGAAACGTTCATTGATAAAATCTGCGATACTATCGATTGTGAATATTTTGTTTTTAATAAATAGGCAAAGGGGAACATCTTGGAGAGCCGAAATCCAATAATACATGTTTCTTTTGTTTTTTCGCTTTTTTAGAATGTCCTGTAAAGGGATATTTTTGGGTAAATCCACTTGTCGGTTTTGTCCGTGTACTCCCGTTAGCAAGATGGCTGCTAACAGGAGTAAGAAATACTTTTGATCATAACAACATTATTTTTTGGAGGCGAATTCCATCCAGACAGAACCAGGCGGGAATCAAACTCTGCTGGTTGTTATCTCGGTATGAGCACTCTACGTTGAAAACGACCTTATCAACAACACCCAAGGATTGCAAATCGGCTTTTTATCCAGTCTGAACGGAGGAAATTGAATGTTGGATTTGCCGAATCGGCTCCTTTGCGGCAGCACAAGTAAAATTCAACTGTTCCCGTGTGGCTATCTCCCAAAAACCTTTAATAATCAGTTTAAAATAATCTCCATCAAGGTTCAATGCCCGTTCCACTCCGGGTGCATAAGTTTGCCAAATACCCTTGGGAGCGGAAGGAACATTAGGATTTGCGATAGGAGTGGGGCCTGTATCTTTACCATAATTCATTGCGAAATAGGCGTATGTCGTGTTTGCCACCAGAATATGCTCTACAACAGCAGCTTTATCCAGCGTGAAATAAACATCATCGTCTTTCACACACGCAACAGCATATACTTCCGTCTGGTTGGGACGGGGCGTGTAAACGCTAAAACGGTTAGAATCTAAGGCAGCGTCAGTACCACTCCTAGTAAATGAACGATTACTTCGGCGGGAATATGCGAATCCGCTAAAAGTTCCGTCAGAGTTTTTTTCGTGTTGAATGTTATGCCTCCGATTTGAAACCGCCATCCGGAATGACATGAGTAAATTTCTCCAGTTGTAATTCATTCAACGTAATATCATTGGGTTCTTTGACCAGTTTGTCATAGTCATCTTCACATGCCGTAAAGAGCATCGTGAAACCCTTGCGAGTAAAATGTAGATTAATTTTTTTCATCACTTCAAGTTTTTAATTATCGAAACCGGGATTGGGCTTTATTTGGCTGTTCACGTTGGTTTCCACGGCAGGGATTGGCCAACAATATTTATTTGTACTTACTTCAGATACATCTGGCTTCAATGTTTTGAACCAAGGATTTCCCGTCTTTTCGAAACGTAGTGAAGCAAACCATTCACTGCCGTTTTCTACAAATAATTCCAGACAATATTCTTTAAAGATAATGTCCATCAATTCATTGCGGGTTGCAGGTTCCGGGATTTGGGGTAATACGGGATTGCTCCGGTTGTTTCGGAGTGTATTGATCGGAGCAAGAGCTTCTGCAATCGTGGCTCCTGTTCTGGCTCTTAATTCGGCTTGCATCAATAGTAATTCCGGGTAACGGAAATAATACGTGGTAAATTTGTCATTCATATCGGCACGTCCGCCTCTGGCAACTTTGGTCGGGCAGAAATATTGTTGTCCGGTAGCATTTCAGGCGTCTGGCCCATCCCATCGTTACGTCGTATCGGGGATCAGTCTCTAGCCATGAATTGAATTCCGGATAGAATGATTTCAGAGATGATGGTTCCTGACCGACCACCAGAAGATCTCCCGTCTGTATGATGGTCTGCGTGTATGCGAATTCGGAATATGCCCGTCCGCTGCCGTCTTCAAGATAACGGGCCCATAAAACTTCTTTTTTTGAATCCCATGCTTCGTTATACATATTTTTCATATCGGGTCCATCTTGAAATCAGCCGGAAGAGAGGAAATCGTTTCATTCAATAGTAACGATAAAGCGTTTTCGTAGTCGCCTTCCCACGCCTCGGTTTAGCAATAATTTGACTTTTAATGCCTGTGCCAGTTGACGGGATAGGCGTTTGGAGGTTGTATAATCCCAGGTCTTTGATCGCCGCATCCAGATCATCAAATATCTTTTGATAACTATCTTTTACGCTCAAACGATCCCGATGCACGTTAACCATGTCACTCAGCTCTTCTCTATACAAAATCCCGTATGCATCATCTGTTTGGAAATGTCCGAAACACCATAACAAGTGTGCGTTTACCCATGCCCGGAAACAACGGGCTTCGGCGATCATTCGACTTTTTCTTTTGTATCGGGAATTTGTTATCTGCTAATGCTGAGATAGAAATGATGGCCGCATTTGCGGCATTCACGCAGGCATACCATTGTTGCCAATAAGTAGCAATTCCACTCGTCGTCAGAAGTATATGACATCGAATAGAATGTTGTTCCCCCGGCACGGGATACTCCTGCCTGAGAGGATAGGGCACAGGCTAGGCTACCTCCGAAAAGTCACTTCCGGAAGTACCACTTCCCAATGTTAATGAGGCATACATTCCATTGATAATGTTTTGTGCCCCGTCATAATCCACTACGGCATTTTCGAGGGTTTGTTTATGCACGGGCTCTTCTGTTAGGAAATCATCACAGGATGATAGGATGAATCCAAAGATCAAAATATATATGATTCTTTTCATGGTGCAGAATTTATTTGAATGTAAATTTAATACCAAGGCTATAGGTTCTCGCTGATGGATAAGTGCTGTAATCAACACCTTGTGCCACAGTTATCACGTCATTGGCTGTTGCGGACGTCGAGGTCGAACCGAAGTTCCCTTGTGGGTCAAAGCCCGGATATTTCGTGATGGTGAATAAGTTGGATGCGGAGAAAGATAATTCCACGTTATTCACGAACGTTCCGGTAAACCAGTTCGCCGGTAAGCGATAATTTAAATTCAATGAGTTCATCCGTAAGAACGAGGCGTCGTGAATATACAGGTCGCATAAATGCATTGGCCACGGTTCCCGCATAGGCTAACCTTGGGAAATAAAGCATCGCCTCCTTTGAAATTGTAACTATCAAATATCGAGTTATACACGTTGTAGGTGCCCACGCCGGATGTTTTCTCGTATTGATAATACCACATTCTTTTTTGCCCCGTATGAGTAAGTGAATACGGCAGTTGCGTATAGATTTTTCCAACTGAGAGAGAGGTTGAAACCTCCAAAGAATTTTGGGTTGAAATTACCCAGTTTTACTTTGTCTTTTGCCGTGATCTTTCCATCTCCGTCCTGATCAATCAGGTATGCGTCACCCGGAGAATTGTAACTTCCGAAATAATTTTCTTGCACTCCGGTAGATGACACCGGTTTCAGTGCGATAATTTCTTCTTGAGTCCGGAACAGCCGACCGGCATATTGATAACCGTACCAGTCTCCGATGTGTCCGCCTTCAACCAAACGAACATATTCGTAATAGTAAGGCATTTTTAGTTCTTTCACGATCCCATCTAGTTTCTTTACTTTTCCGGAATTCGTGGCGATATTAAAGCCGATTTCAAAGTTCACTTTATCTGTCCGGATAACGTCACCCCGGATGTCAAATTCCCATCCGACGTTGGCGATTGTTCCTACATTCTGGTTGACAGTTGTGTAGGATGAGTATTTGCAGGTACGGAACCGTCGTAAATCAGATTGTTGATTTGTTTATTGTAGTATCCGATTGTTCGCGAAGGCGTTCGTTTAACAAACCAAAATCAAGACCCACGTCGACAGAGGTTGTTTCTTCCCATTGAAGGACCGGATTTCCCAAAGAAGTTGGTTTTGTTCCTGGTTGTCCGTCATAGGATGCGGCTCCCATAAGGGATATATAATCATAGTTGCCCAAGTTCTGAGAGCCGATCTTCCCGACGGAAGCCCGTAGTTTCAAATAAAGGAATATATAATTTCAAAGGGGTCATAAATTCTTCTTCTGAAATCACCCAAGCGAGAGCCCCGGAAGGAAATATCCCCAGCGCTTGTCCGGTCCGAACTTCGAGGAGCCGTCCGTACGGAAAGTAAAGGTTGCTAGGTAACGATGATTGTATTTGTAATTCACACGAGCAATGGCTGATACGAGCGTGTTCCCGGCTTCATCACTATCTGCCCAAGAGTCAGCTCCACTACCTAGGTTAATTAATACTTTTTCGTCCGGGAATTCTTCCGCACCACCGGAAAGCATTTTGGATTTTATTTTTCGATTGAATGTCCAACCATGGCAACCAAATTGTGTTTGCCGAAAGTCTTCATCCAAGTTAGCGTGTTATCCCACACGTAAGTGTTGTTCTCACTATTGCCTAAGTTACGGCTATTGTAGGCCGTGGCATATCCTCGTGTCCCTTTTTTAGAGAAAATGTCGGTTTGCGAATTTGTGTAATTAACCGTTCCGGTAGATTTGAATTTCAAACCGTCCAGAATTGTCCATTCCAGAAAGGCTGAACCGGAGAAAGTTAAACCTCGTCCATCGTTTCGGTTAGCTAGAGTTAAATGCGGGTTTTCGATCACCGTGCTTGTTGTTACAGGTTAATACTTCCGTCTTCATTATATGCTGGGAAGTCCGGACGGAATCGGATGATATTGTCATTAAGATTATCCTTGTTATTGGTTTTCTGGATGATCCGGATAAATTGACACCTAGTTTGACTTGTTTCCCGATTAATGTTTCAAAATTCAAACGCCCTGTTAACAACTTGCTGCGTCCTCCCTTTACAACACCTTTTTTGGTCATTGTATCCGAAAGAGATAAAGTAGTTCGAGTTCTGCGTACCACCTCGCACGGAAATGTCGCATTGCGTGGTCAAAGCATTCTGGGTCATTTCATCCCACCAGTCGGTATCTCCGTCCATGAAAGCATCGGGAGTAATTCCAGCATACTACCGTCCCATTGGCTCGTGTTCAATTGATTGAATTTGGATTCATTGAAAAAAAGTCGGGTATTGTAATCGAATCCGGCAATTTCAATGGATTGACGACCGACTGTCTCCACGAAACGCTTGTATTCTGCCGCATTCAAGGCGTTCAGCTTGTTTGAATTGATGGTCTGGATTCCGGCTCGGAGAGAAAGGTCTACGGTCGGTTGCATTCCCAGTTTGCCCCGTTTGGTTGTTACGATGATGACACCATTGGCGGCCCGGGAACCATAGATTGCTGTTGCGGATACGTCTTTTAATATATCAGTGCTTTCGATGTCTGATAAATTCAAGTTGAATAAAGCATTAGTTACGTCTCCCGTGGAACTTTGTGAATAATCGGGAACCCCGTCAATAACCCATAACGGTTGAGTGTTTCCTGTTAACGTTGAAATTCCTCGAATCATAACATTTACCGGGGAAGTGGGAGAGGCCGATTGAATCATGACGTTTACCCGGGAGCCCGTCCTTGCAACATGCTTTGCACACTCGCTCCTGCCGGAGACATGGCAATATCCTTTTTCCCCAAGTCGAGATACAGCTCCGGTAGCATCTTTTACTTTGGTAGTTCCGTAACCGACGATAACCACCTCGTCAACGAAACTCACGCTATCTTTCAGTTGAATGATATTGAGTTTGTCGAAAACATTCGAGTTCAATGCGAATCGATATTTAGCATAACCGATGCTACTGATGACGAGTGTTTTTGCGTCTTCCGGGACGTTGATCGAAAATTCGCCTTCCGCGTCTGTGGCAACTCCTAAAGTCGTGCCTTCTAAGATCACGGTGGCCCCTGATAATAGGTTCTTTGTCTTTTTCCGAAATCACTCGTCCTTTCACGACCAGTTGTTTCTCCTCTTCAGCTTTTACCGTATTATTCTTACGTCTTAGCACCACGATATGGTCTTCTTTTATCTGATAAGCGAGGGGTGTGTCTTTAAATACAGCATCCAAAATTGTCACGATGTCCGCATCCTTCAACGAGACGGTTATTTTAACACCTTCCTTATCCGTGTCGTTGTACACGAACGTGTAGTCCGTTGCCGATTCTAGATACTCGATAACAAAATCAATCGAGGCGTTGTTGAAGTGAACATCCATTTTCTTGTTTTGGCTCACTCCGTACGAGTAAGTGCAAAATGTCATGAAGATAAAAAGAGCAAATAGTTTCCCTAACATTCTCGGGTTAGGCCGAAAAAGTCTGAATCCCGCTTTGGGGATTGATGAATTTTTTTCATGGTTATTGGTTTTTAAACGTACTAAAGTCTTTGTTTTTATTGTCTCTTTACATGTATAACAGAGTCTTGTTGTATAAAATCGATTTTTTTCCTGTAGCTTTTAATATTCCTAAAATGACATTACCGTTATCGTATTTTTTTCATCTTTCCGGAGAAGATCAAGTCTTTTAATCTTTCTTCTTCGTACACGAATTTAACATCATACCAACGGGACAATTGTTTCAGGACCGTCTCCAAGCGAGTGGACTTGAAAATTAATCGTCCCTCTCTCCATGCCGTGAAGAGTTCTGTATCGACCGTTTCAACTTGTGTTTCTCGTGTTGCTTTGTTGTAAGTGGCCTGTTCCCGGGGTGTAGAATGGTCTTGTCGGATGATAATTGCACGGCACCTTCGACTAGAGTTGTTATGATTTCATGCTCGTCGGAATAATTCTGGATATTAAACTGAGTACCTAACACCGTTAAATCCAAATCCTTATTCCGAACGATAAATGGTTTTTGTTTTATCTTTTCTAACATCGAAATAAGCCTCTCCGGAAACCAATTCCACTTGTCGCTTGTCCCCGGTAAAAGCACGGGGGAATTTTAATTCTGTCTCTGAATTCATCCAGACACGTGTTCCGTCAGCTAGCACAAGTTCGAATTCTCCTCCTTTCGGAACATAAATTCGCAGGATTTCAGATGTTTCAAGCTGTTTTTTATGACGGGTACTATCTTTTATCGAATAGCATTGACCCGGTAGGGATATACGTACGTCTTGTTCGTTTTGTAGAATAGCCTTGGGAGAAATGGGTTCTAGGAATAACTCGGCAATTTCGATCTTTTTCTTCAGGCTTATCGGGGTATAGGAAATACACGCTGACACAGATACAAGCAAATGAACACGGCTGCATACCGTAAAAAATTGGTATATAGTATTTTGCTTTTTTTCGGTAAGTCTTTTGTGAAATCTTTGCCCAAGCTCTTTGCTGGTTGAATAATAAAAATACCTTCTTGTTCCGAGCAAATTCGTTCGTGATCCATGATTGTCCGGTACAAATCATCATGATGTTTGTCCTCTTTCAACCAACGGGATAACTCCTCTTGCTGGTCGGGACTTGCCTCCCCGTGTAAGCTAGGAAAAGCAAATGGGCGATATGTTCACAATCTTTAGGTGTCATTGTTATCTCTTTTATAGTATAACAATCGACTCCTCTAACGTACTATGCGGGATATTTTTTTGTAAATTATTTTGCACCAAGTGATATGAAAATGTAAAACAGGATTGTAAGATATTCATCCTTATATAGTTCCTTGAGAATTTTAAATCCTTTGACCTTCTGATTTTTTACCGTGTTAATGGAAATGTTCAAGGCTTTAGCAATTTCGTCATTTTCATCCCGGAAACAGACATATCGATAATCTTGCGGCATTCCGTGGGCAGGGACTCCAACCAGTGGTTTAATTTCTGGTCGAACTCGGCCATAATGATATAATCATCATAAACGGCTTCATCTGTTTGTGCAACAAATTCTTTCAGTTTTGCCGCTTTCATTTGTTCATGTTTGGAATGATTCAGACAAGCGTTACGTGCGGAGACAAAAAGAAAAGAACTGACTTTTTCGATACAGTCAAATTTTCCCGTCTGTTCCATAGGGCAACGAAAATGTCCTGTACAATATCGTCAACAGCATAAGGAGTGCGGATAAAATGGTAGGTATAGGAACATAAAATCTTATAATAGTGATCGAATATGACCTTGAAAGCCATGGGATCCCCTGCATTGAAAGATTTGATTAATGTTGTGTCCTTGATTGTTACCATGGGGCAAATATAAGGAAAAATGTTTCATCTCTTAATCGTATTTTTTCAATATATGAAGATAAAGTATGTGAATGGATAGAAATACTTTTAATGTTGATCATATAAAGACGATGTATTTAAAGTGGGGTAGATAAGATAAAAGTTTCCGATCTTCTCGTGATGGGTTTGTTGAATCCAGTTGGCGAGTGCCGGGGAACGCGTAACGTTCTTTTCTTTGACAAAAATCATACAGTCGCCTTGTTGGTAGATATTAAATAATGAATCTTCATTCGTGACCTTTCATGGCCTCTTCGTGTAAATAAACATCCATGTTTTCCCCGCTGCGGAATTTGTAATAGTAATAATGATGATATTCTCTTCCTCGCGTATATGATTCGCTTCGGTTCGCCATAGCGGTAAAACCGATGTATGGATTAATCCGGGGTAAAGCGAAAGCTCCCGTGAACAACGTGGCAAGAATTCCCAATGCGGTACAATTGATCGCCCGGTACATTTGCTTGCGATATAGTAAATAACAGGCTGTTAACACTGAAGATAAACAATGTTATGATGGCGACGTAAATAAATGGCGAGTCGGGAACATTAAATTTGTTGCGGATGAAAAATGCCACGATGGGAGCAATGGTAAGGGCTATCACGGGAATATACACGGAAAATGCGATCCATTTCTCCTTGATCTTTGGTAGTAACAGGATCGTCAAGTACGTGAAGAACAGGGAACAGAGGCAGCATATAGATGTCCAGTTTTCCGCTGAATATGGAAAGAATGACGAAAGTCGAGACTATTGCCGAGAGGAAAAGTTTTTCTTTATCTGTCGTGAGTAGTTTCTTTTTACCGCGATAACGATTGTCGTGATGTACAGGATAGACCATGGAGCCACGGAGTACCAGAACGTCACCCCGTAATACCAGAATGCTTTTTTGTGGTCGAACGAATCAATCGCCCGGTTTATAGTTTGATGGAAAAGAAGATTGTTCAAGTAAGTTGATCCACCTTCGAGATAAATACCGAGAAACCATATGGCACAGAATCCCGATAAAAAATACCCCATTCCCGCCAGCCGAAATACCGGCAGAAGGAACGGATGTCTCTTTTCACCAGTAGAAAGACGAGCATGGTTATCAAGGGAACGATAAACCCGATAGGTCCTTTCGAGAAGATAGCCATGAAAATATAGAAGGGCAGCAAGAAACGGTCTCTCGGTTGTCCCTTGCCCGAATAGCGTTTATAAAACGTGTACAGGGCAAGAAGAATGAACATGCACATCAGCATATCCATCCGCAGGACAAAGGCCCGAACCGATAAAGAACGCGCTTGTGAAGAGCATCAGCGAGCCGCTCCATCTCAAGGATGCGGAGGTTTCTTCTTCAACCCATTTATTCATGATATAAATGGAAATCAGTGCGGGAATGATAGAAAAAAGTGAAAGGCCAAACATATTATATTCTCCCCAAATCCATTTGCTCAACATGAGTAACCAGAAATAAAGGGGCGGTTTATCTGCGTAAAGTTCTCCTTGATGGAAGAAAGTAAAGAAATGCCCGTCCGCAGGGCCTCATCAACGATGCTGAGGTATTTCAGTTCGTTGTTTGGAGTGAAATCCCGTAGGATCAACACGGGAATCACTAAAATGAGCAATATAAAATATCGTTCAATTTTCATGATTATAGTATGTAAATCCTTTTTCGCGCAAAAAACACGTCCAAAAATGTATACCAAAAATGTTTCTTTTTTGTTACATCCGGGGAAAAAATTCTTCCTGCATTATTTGAAGGATATGCTCTTGAAAATAGTTTTATTATTATAAATTTGCACTCTAATCTAAACGTGTACATAAGATTATGCAGAAAAACTATATTCATTATCTTTTTATTCTTATTGTTTGCTGGTTCGCTTTTTTCGTGAATAATGGTTCTGTCTATGAGGATATTATGGAGTCCCGTAATTTGGTTACGGCGCATGAAATGATTGAATATGACAACTGGTTGGTGCCTACGATGAACGGGGAATTACGTTTGGAAAAACCCCTCTTCCGACATGGGTAGCTGCGGAATTCGAGTATTTGCAACCGGATAATATATCTTTGCAGCGTGCTGCCGCTGGGATTATGGCTACGTTGATGGCTTTTTTTCTCTACTTCTTTGCTTCGGCTTTAAGTGCTAATAGGCTATTGGGTTTACTTTCACGCGTTGGTACTGGCAACTAGCTTTAATGTCATTATGGCGGGACGGGTAGCGACATGGGATATTTATTGCCATAGTTTTATGCTGGGAGCTATATTTTTTTTTATCGGGGAATAAAGAGCGTGCGAACGAGTTGGGCTAATTTTATTTGGGCCGGGGTATTCTTGGGCTTGTCTTTCTTTGGTAAAGGGCCTGTGGCTTTCTATGCGTTATTATTTCCTTTCTTGATCTCTTATATATGGATCTATCGTCCTTCTCTCAAGGGAAAAGGTTGGCCTATCCTGGTCATGTTGCTGTTATTTATCGTTATTAGCTTTTGGTGGCCGCTTTACTTGTATGTATTCCACCGGGATACAGCTTTGTTCGTACTAGCAAAAGAATCGACGGCATGGATCGAAAGAAATGTTCGTCCTTGGTATTACTATTGGTTGTTTTTTGCCGAGTCGGGGAATCTGGGCTTTATTCCTCTTGACCGGGCTATGCTGGCCGTGGTTAAGGAAGAAAGTTAGAATGCGTAAGGAATACACGTTTGCTGTTTTATGGACCGTGGTTACCCTGGTGTTGCTTTTCTCTTTTCCCGGAGAAAAAAACTCGTTATTGTTGCCGTTACTGATTCCGGCCGCGATGGTTGTGGCACATTATATCGTTTATATATTCATGGCGGCGAAGGAGAAAACGCTTACCACGAGTGATCGTGTGGTGTTCCGTGTAAATGCATTTATCCCGGCGTTAATTGCTTTAGGAATGCCGGTTGCTGTCTATCTTTTATTTTATCGGGAAGGAGAAGTCGGGTTGACCTTTTGATTATCGTTTCGATCCTGTTCTTGCTTGCAGCCTATTCTATTTTTTCGCGGGAGGAGTGAGGATGAAATCAATGAAAGTATTCACGGGGTCGTATTGCTGTTATTGATTCTTGTGGAAACTCTCTTGATGTCTCGCGTTGCTAATATGTTCAATAACACGGAAATCAAGAGTATCAAGGCTGTTCGCCAGATTGAAGAATTACAGCATGTACCGTTCTATTATCCGGCCGATGAGGAATTGAGAATCGAGCTGGTGTATGAGGCAGGCCGTCGCATATTACCTTGGGATGTGAAGAGCGATACGACACTTTTGAACTCTCTGCCTATCGTGTTGGTTTCCGGTAAACCCTGCAATGGAGGTTCTTCCTGCTGCGATGCAGGAGAAAGTGAATCTACGTTTAATAGATGTCTACGACAATAATAATCGTCCGAAATCAGATAAAAAACGCTATTCTCCTAAATTTGTTCGTTACGTGACGATCTTGGAAAAGAAGTAAAAGGGGCAGGCCATATCAAAGATGTGGAAACGAAGATAGATTTTATTGATTATACCGGGGGTTTTTGGGGGTAATAACGCCTGTTTTAATTCCTCTACGGATGCCACAATCTGTTTAGCTCCGGCTTGGGCTAGTTCCTCCTGATCCCCGTAACCGTACAAAACCCCGATACAGTCAATTCCGGCATTTCGGGCCCCGATAATGTCAGTGCTTCCGGTCTCCAACCATGACCACTTTACTCAAGTCCCGGATGTCATTATTTTCCAGTACGTGGCGGATTACCTCTTCTTTATGGGACAACGAGCCGTCAAGCCCGCTTCCCCCGACGAATTTGAAATAATGACTCAAGTGGAAATGATCAAGTATCTTTTCGGCGTAATAAGCAGGTTTTCCGGTAGCCAGCATCACTTGCTTTTTCGGCCTCGTTTAATTCTTGCAAGAGACGTTCCATTCCGGGATAAACGGCGTTTTCGTATATACCCGTGTCGGCAAATCTTTCCCGGTACTTCCGGATGCCTTCCTCGGCCTGATCTGCGCTGAAATGGCAGAATTCCATCAAGGATTCTTTCAACAGGGGGACCCACGAATTTACGTAGTTCGTTTAAGTCATTCACTTCTATTCCGAAATGTTTCAAGGCGTACCGGATTGATTTGGTGATTCCTTCCATGGAATCGGTGACCGTACCGTCAAGGTCTAAAAGAATGTGGGTGTATTCTTGCTGCATATAGTGGGTGTGAGTGGATAAAAAACAGGCCTATTGCTAAGCCTGTTTCTATATTTCAAAGATTTATTTCCTGTATTAGGCATTCAACGTGAAACGTAAGAAAGCGGTAACAGTTAAATCTTTATCTACGCTCTTCAAGTACTCTCTTACAGACATTTTACCGTCTTGCTCGAAAACTTGGTTTAACAAGGTAGACTCTTGGAAGAATTTGTTCAAGCGACCTTGAGCAATTTTATCCAACATGTTTTCCGGTTTACCTTCTTCACGAGCTTTTTCGCGACCGATCTCGAATTCGTGATCGATAACGTTTTGAGGGATACCGTCTTTATCCACGGCAACAGGAGCCATGGCAGCCACTTGCATGGCGATATTTTTTCTTCACTTGGGTATCGGCTGCTTTGTTGAAACCAACAACGGTTGCCAACATGTTTCCCGGGTGAATATAGATCACGCAATCTTCAGCTTTTACAAAACCGTAGTAGCTTAATTCCAGTTTTTCACCGATAACACCAGTTTGTTCTGCAATCTGGTCTGCGATGCTTCTACCATCCAGTTGGATAGCCAATAAATCTTCGGTAGTTGCGGGCATGTTAGCTAAAGCGGCGTCAAGAATCTTGGTTGTGAAAGCAATGAATCCCTCGTTTTTAGCCACGAAGTCAGTTTCGCAGTTCAAGGAAACCATAACTGCATTCTTTCCATCGGTTTTGGCCAAAACGCATCCTTCTTTGCTTCTCTGTCTGCACGTTTGCTTGCAACAACAAGACCTTTCTTGCGGATGATGTCAACGGCTTTGTCGAAATCTCCTTCAGCTTCTTGTAATGCATGCTTGCAGTCCATCATTCCGGCGTTTGTTGCTTTACGCAACTTCATCACGTCTGCTGCTTTTTATTTCCATATGCTTTAAATCTCCATGTTAATTCAATTTCAGAAGTCAGATCATTCAATCTTAAATCTGAAATTGAAAGTCTAAAATTAATTATTCTTCAGAAGCGGTTTCGCTTACTTCAGCTACTTCATCCTGAACTTCAGCTTTCTCGGCATTTTTCTTGTCTCCTTCTTTTTCTCTCTCTCGGCTTTTCTTTCAGTCAGACCCTCTTTGATGGCTCCGGCTACCTTGTCGATAATTAAAGAAATAGAAGTTGATGCGTCGTCGTTAGCTGGGATTACGAAATCAATTCCTTCCGGGTTTGAGTTCGTATCCACGATAGCGAATACCGGAATTCCCAGCGTGTTAGCCTCTTTTACAGCGATATACTCCTTCATCACGTCAACCACGAAAAAGAGCTGCCGGAAGACGAGTCAGGTCAGCGATGCTACCCAAGTTCTTTTCCAATTTTGCTCTTTGACGAGATTTGAAGTTTTTTCCCGCTTTGAAAGGTGAGCGAAAGTACCGTCTTTTTTTCCATCTTGTCGATGGTGGTCATTTTCTTCACGGCTTTACGGATAGTCGGGAAGTTGGTCAACATACCACCCGGCCATCTTTCAGTCACGAACGGCATGTTGATATTAGAAATTTTTTTTCAGCAACAATGTCCTTAGCCTGTTTTTTGTTGCAACAAACAGAATTCTTCTACCTGATTTAGCGATCTGTTTCAAAGCTGCACTTGCCTTGTCCAACATGATGGCTGTTTTGTTCAGGTCAATAATGTGGATATCATTACGCTCCATGAAAATATACGGAGCCATTTTAGGATTCCATTTACGGGTAAGGTGTCCAAAGTGACAACCTGCATTTAATAATTCGTCGAAATTTGTATTTGACATTTTGTGTCTCCTTTAAAGTTTACATTCTTAAATTTAATCAATTGCCGGGTAGTTCTCCACAGAAGTCCCGTCAATTTAGATACTAAACTCCTATTAACGTTTAGAGAATTGGAATCTCTTACGAGCGCCAGGACGTCCTGGTTTCTTACGTTCCACTTCACGTGGGTCTCTGGTCATGAACCCTGCTGCTCTTAATTTTTGATTTATCCTCTGCGTTTACTTTCACCAATGCTCTGGCAATTCTAAACGTAAAGCTTCAGCTTGTCCGTTGAAACCTCCACCTACAAGATTTACCTTGATGTCATATTGTCCCAACACACCTAATAATTCAAGCGGTTGTTTTTACAATATACTGGAGGGTAGGCAACGTGAAATATTCTTCAGGCTTTTCTTGTTGATCGTAATATTGCCTTTTCCTTCGTTAAGATAAACGCGGCTACCGCTGTTTTTCTTCTACCTACTGCATTTACTACTTCCATACCTTGTTATTTAAGTGCGTTTATATCAATTACTTTAGGCTGTTGTGATTCATGGTTGTGCTCCGGTCCTACGAACAGGTGCATGTTCTTGAATACAGCTCTTCCAAGGCGATTTTTAGGAAGCATACCTCTAACAGCATGTTCCAGAATTCTTTCGGGAATCTTTTCATTTCTTCTGCCGGGTAGAAACCGTTGACCTCCAGGATACTGGGTGTCTACGATACTGTTTGTCTGTTAATTTGTTACCTGTGAAGATAACTTTTTCTACGTTGATAATGATTACATTGTCTCCACAATCCACGTGGGGGGAGTGTAACTGGGTTTGTACTTGCCTCTCAATAGTTTCGCAACTTTAGCGGCAAGACGTCCCACAACTTGATTCTCTGCGTCAATCAAACCCATTCTTTCTGTGCAGTGGCTTTGTTGACATAAGTTGTTTTGTAACTAATCTGATCCACTTTTTTTTTAATTAAATATTAAACTTCTGTTTGTATTTCTTCGTGAGGACTCTAGGCATTCTATCCGGTTGAAAATAACGAGGTTTATCGGGCAAACTGATATAATTTTCAACGGAGACAGGTGCATTGTAAAGGGCATGGCTAAGGTATCCCTTACAATTTAGCGAGTACTCCACTCCTTAAAAAAATGAGGGGCAAAATTACACATTAATACGTGAATTCCAAAACATTCCGCTGAAAAGATTTGTTCCAGAGTTTTGATGGGCTTCTGAATCATACGTTTGGGGGCAAATGGTAGGTGTATATTTTTCGATAGTATGGGTTGTACTTTTCCTGAAAATGGTTGACTCGGATTAAACAAAAATTTTAACAAACACCCTAACAATGTATCAAAGATACGACATATAAATAAAACCCCTATAAATTCGGGTACTAAATTTTCCTAATATCTTCGGTTGGCTGCCTTCCACGGGCATGAGCCAACCGTTAAGCGTAACGAAAAACCGGGAATTCCTTCCTGGACTAGTACATGTGGAAGGCGAACTTTCCGGTCAAGTCCCGGTAAATCGAATCAGGCGTGTTCAGCCCTATAGAGAAGTGCGGTCTCTGCCCGTTGTACCGCGACGACCTTCTCCACCCTCACCCTGACCTGTTCGATGTTCACGAAAACCTCCTGTTCCAGCCACTCCCTCTTGAGAATCCTGTTCACCCCTCTCCGCGATAGCGTTATCGTACGGAGATCCGTCCTGGGTCATGCTCGTGTTCATCCGCTTCATCCCCAGCGTTGTGTTGTACTGGTAACTACAATACTGCACGCCCCTGTCCGAGTGATGTATCGTGCCTCGATCTCGCTTGCCCTGACCTGCAAGAAGGCCCTGTACAAGGCGTTCAACGGTCCTTCCGTGTTTAACTTGTCGTGCACGAACCACCCCATGATCCGGCGGGAGTAGGCATCCGTCACCAGGGAGAGAAAGACGAACCCCGAGAGCGTGTCCACGTAAGTGATATCACTGACCCAAACCTGGTTGGGGCGCTTGATCTCCAGCCCTTTCACCAGGTTTGGGAACTGCCGGAACCACCCGCTGGAATCCGTCGTTACCACTCGCCTTTTCTCGTGCTTGACCATCAAGTCGTGAGCGCGAAGCAAAGCGGTAAAGCCTCGTCACGCCCGACCTGGACACCGCTGGAATTTAGCTTCTTCCATAGTTTCACCCCGCCGAGGTTTGGCATGTCCTCGCGTATGTCCCGGACGAGCGATAGAAGGTAACACTCCCTCTCCAGTTTGTCGCCAGCCCGCTGCCCGCGGTAGTAGGCCTGCTTGCTGTAGCCGAAGTGACCGCACAACAAGGCTACTCGTCGTTGCCCTTTACGCCGGGCACTTCCTTCAAGCACCCGCCGGATAACATCTCCTCGTAGTTTTTTTATATCGATGCCGAAACGCCCTGGCCATGTCGATCATCAGCAGGTTCGCCTCGTGTAGTAATTTCAAGTCCTCGTTCTCGCGGCGAAGGCGAGTGAGTTCATTTTCTTCTTCCGTGGTCATGGTTTCCTGGTATTTAAGAACGTATAAAGGTAAAAAGTCTTTTACCGGGAAACGACGAAGAACTTCAGCTTTATATTTCTTTGATCCAAACGCTTAACGTCGCGCTACAGATCCCGTGACGTTCCTGGAGTTCTCGGAAACTACTCTCTTGAAAAATTCGTTGACGCACTGCCTCTATTTTTTCTTCGATCGTGTGGCGAGACAAACCACTGGATTTTGTTGCTACTGACATAAGTTTACTTGTTGAACAAGTCAACTTTTTTTAGGATAAGACAGGTGTTCGTACCCTGTTTTCGCTGTGGAACTAGGGTAATCTGATAATTAGTTAACTTATCGGATTGTATCGGATCAAAACGCTATTAGAACGCTATTAAAAACCCTATTAAAACGCTATACTTAAAATAAAGCGTTTTAAAAGCATTTTAAAAAGTACTTTTGAATTCTTTATTCGGATTTGATTAGGAAGTGATTATGAAGTAATCAGCAAATGATGACTTAAATCAGCTTGACATCCTGATTTCTTGGGTTAAAAGAAACTTGTGAGATGAGATATATTATTGGAAATTTTTGCGGGGGTACGAATTTGTAATCTTCCGTGTAGCAGGTGAATATCCCTAATGCTCCCTGTATATTTCCGATGAGCGGGACCGGCGAGGTGATGCTGCCTTGGTTGGCGCTGTTGGCCTCGTAGAGGGAGATTTGATAGTTGTAGCAATCTTCGGTGATACGTAAAGGAGAATGACGACGGCTTCCGCCTCTTCGATTTCTTGGCATTTGATGGTTCGTTCGATCGTGGCACCTCCTGTATGGTGGGACAGGTCAAGATAGCTGGTCTCTTTTTTTTCAGCAGGTTATCATCCCCGGCCCCTTCTTTCTTGCCTGCACGCTGTATATGTAGTAATTCTGCATGGGATTGGGTGAGGTTTGGAAACTGATCGTGACGGAGTTTGTCGCTTTGGAAACGAAAAAGGAAGAGATCGTTATATGGTCCGGTATAGCGGTTTTGGCCGTGATGTGTTCTTTCTCGGGCGTGTATATGCTCAAGTAAAGCGAGTCGAGCCCGAATTGATTGAACTTGGTATCGTGCCTGAAATTTCCGAGGAACGAGGGACTGAACGTGAGGGATAAGTTTGATGATAGAGTCGGCTTTTATGGAGACATCCAGGTTGATCGGGTCATTCAGGTCAATGATCTCGTGGATCGAGGAGACTTTTTGCCGCATTCAGCGTGTAGAATTCACCCGGTTTTGCAGTAACATTCGATGAAATAACCGGAAATCTCACCCATGTCTTTCATGGGAAGTTCCTCTTCCGGCATACAGGAGAGGAGCGTGAGGAACAGGAGGGTAAAGATTCCATTTTTCATGTGATTACCAGTTTATTCGAAGTGAAACATATGGGATGAAGGGTAACATGACTTTAGATTTCGGGATAATCTTGGTCAAGTTGTCCGTGCTTTCTGCTTGGAAGTAAACGAACGAGGGATTCGATTGGTTGTATACATTGTATGCGCCGACGCCGAGTTTGAATAAAAAGGTTCTTGCCGCCGAATTTATAGTCAAGGCTGGCATCCAGCCGGTGGTTGTTGGGTAATTTGTAGTTATAGCGATCCGTGTACACGGGGATAAGAAATGGGTCTGTCATCGTTGAATTCCGTGATGTTCCGTGCGATGACCATTCCTTTGGGAAAGGTCGTGTAGACCCCGGACGAGAAAGTCCAAAGGGTGTTCAACAGGAGGCGGGGAAATCTGGTAGGAAAAGTTGATCACGACATTGTGTTTCACGTCGTACGGGGGATTAAAGGCTTTCCGTTGTTGATCTCTGCGAATTTGCGCTTGGATTCGGAGAGCGTGTAGTTGGCTCGCATGTAGAGAGCGTGATGGTTGAGCGTGAGGTCGAATTCCAGACCTTTGGCGTGGCCCTTTCCTTGAATCTGGCGATTACTCAAGGCAGAGTATTCGGTTTGAATGTCCGAGGCGAAGTCTTTCACGTTACGCATATCCTTGTAAAAATACCCGCATAAAAAGATAGTAATTGCCCGATCTCTTGGTTTATCCCGATGGAGTACTGGTGGCAAGTGGCGGGTTGGGTTCCTTTTGCCAGAGGGTACCAGATGTCGATCGGGGTTTTAACCGTGAAATAGGGATAGAGGCTTAAATATTGAACCGTCTTGGCGTAATCTGCCCAGATGGAGAATTTGTTGACCGTGTAGCTGATTTTCGCCCGGGGTGAGAAGGTGTGTTCACGGGTTTCTCCCGAGTAGAATTGATAATTCCCTCCCCACGTTTATGGAGAAGTAGTGATTCAAATGGTAGGCAATATCTAGGTATAATTCATATAGATTGAAGTCTTTGTCCGAACTTTTTTATCAGGAGATTTTGGCTTTCGTCTGCTTTTATTGGCTGTTTCAAACCGGGAGTATTCGAATCTCACCCCACTGTTCAGGCTTAATTTGTCCGAAAATTGACGGGAATAGGTTGCTTGCCCGAGAAGGGCGTAGTTACGGTTTCGCCTCCCATGGGTACGCTGCCGAAGGCATCGCCCCTCGCTGTACGTGTTTTTCCCGCCAAATTGGAAATCCCATTGCTCTTTGGCATCGGGCGTGTAGGAGGCATTCACGTTACCGGAAAAGGTGTGCCAATCGAAAATGTATTGCACGTGTTCGCTGATTTTCATTTTCATGTGATCAAGAGAGAATAGCCCGAAGGCGGTCATTCTCCATTTGTCGGAAAGACGTGAATCAATGGTTGCGGTAATATCACTGAACGAGTACTCCGGCATGTAGTTAGGATTTGTCTTGTCATCCATGGATCGGTTGTATAACCGGGAAATGTGTTGTGAAGTAAGAGGTCCGGGCAGAGGCGGCAAAGGACGTGTGATTTTTGATGATTGGGCCTTTGGCTTTCAGAGCGGAAGAGACAAGTCCGATGGTCAGCTCTCCTTCGTGTTCATGCTTGTTTCCCGGCTCAGGGACGCATATTAATGTAGGAGGATAAAAACTGTTGTACCGGGCGGGAAAAAGCCGCTTTAAAGAGGGTGGAATTGTTCAGTATGTACGGGTCGAACGTGGACAGTATTCCCGTGAGGTGGTCGGGTAGGCGATGGGCATGTTGTTGATGAGAAAACCGTTCTCGTTGCTGTTTCCGCCACGGACGTAGATGCCGGAATTGAGCGCATTCGTGGTCACGATGCCGGGTATGGTGGCCAGGTATTTTAGCACGTCCTGTTCGCCGAGGATGGCCGGGATCCGTTCGATTCCTTTGATGGAGGAGAGGATTCGCCCGCTGGCCGGAAGGGCCGTGACGACGACTTCTTTCAGGTTGTTCTGTTTGTTGCGCAGGGTGATGACGAACGGTGCGTCACTTTTTGTTGAGCTTGTAAGTTTCTTTTTATAGTTGATGTGTGAAAATTCCAATGTACAGGGAATAGGACATTCCAACCGGAAGAGACCCAGGGAGTCGGTGGTAGTGCCTTTTTCGCTCGATGCAGTAGATGTGTACCCTGTTAACCGGTTTGCCGGAGTGGGCAATAACTTTTCCCCACGATGACCGTTTGGGCGTCAAGTGATATGGAGATGAATAAAAGTAAGATTGCAACCAATTTGCCCATATACACGCGTTGTGAGTTCGAAATTTTACAAATGTAGTAAACAAATCCCGTTAAGCCTTATGGTTCATGTGAATAATTGTTGTTATTTTGCAGGACATCTATTAAAATTTAGTTATGGGAATCTACGTGCATGTACCTTTTTGCCGGAGTAAATGTTTTTATTGCGGGTTTTATTCGGTCGCTTCGTTGAAGTTGAAGGAGGCGTATCTGGGGGCTATCGGGCGGGAGATTGATTTGCGTCGGGGATATTTACAGCAGCAGGAAATGCATACTTTGTACTTCGGGGAGGTACGACTTCTTACTTGGAGCGTGGGGAGCTGGAACGAATCATACGGAAATTGAGGAAAATTATTCGTTCGTCCCTGGTATGGAGCGAACCATCGAGTTGAATCCCGAAGATTTGGTGCCGGAAAAATTGCAAGGAATAAAGGATTTAGGCTTTAATCGGTTGAGTATCGGGGTACAGTCTTTCTCGGATGAACAACTGAAACGAATCAACCGGACACATTCTGCCCGTCAGGCGATGGATGGAATCACGTTTGCTGCTGGCATGGGATTTGATAATATAAGCATGGATTTGATTATTGGCTTACCGGGACAGACGGAAGCTGAGTTGTTAGATGATGTGGAGAGGGCAAGTGGTTTGCCAATAGCTCATTTATCCGTGTACATGTTAAGCATTGATTCAAATACAGTATTCGAACACATGGTGAAACGGGGAGAGTTCCGGTTGGAGGATGAGGAGGTGATGGCCGGGCGTTATCAGCGGGTGTGTGAGCGGTTGAAAGAGTTGGGTTTTGAACATTATGAAATTTCCATTTTGCCCGGAACGGGAGATACTCCCCGGCACAATACATCTTACTGGCAACAAAAGTCATACATCGGTTTCGGCCCTTCGGCTCATTCTTATGACCTGTATTCCAGACAATGGAATACGGCGAATTTAAAACTTATATAGATCATTTAAATGAAGGAACGCTTTCATTTGAAAAAGAGGAATTAAAACCTATTGATTTGTATAATGAATACGTGATGACGAGTTTGCGGACGATGTGGGGGATGGAAAAGCAAAAATTGGAGGGAGAGTATGCCGAGTTTTTGGGAACAGGTGTCGGGAGCAAGTCCGGAAATACGAGGATTCCGGGGATTTGATCGAGGAAGGAGGGAGATGGAGAATTAGCGAGGCCGGATGGGTAATTTCAGATACGATTTTGAGTGATTTATTCGTGGTCTAGTTTTTACATGAAAAATACTATTTTTGCGGTTGTAAGTTTAATAATTAAATGTTTTTCAGATGAAAACGAGTAGAATGTCAGTCAAAGAACTGTTGCAGTCAGAAGATTGGTGGGTAAAGAGGTTGAGGTTAAAGGTTGGGTAAGAACCAAACGCGGTAATAAACAGGTGAATTTTATTACCTTGAATGACGGCTCTGCCGACTGGCCATACAGGTGGTGGTTGATATGGAGAAGGTGGCCGAGGAGGTGATGAAGAAAGTTACGACCGGGGCGGCTGTTCACGAAAGGATTGCTCGTGGAAAGTACCGGTAGTAGGCCCGTGAGATTCAAGCGAAGGAGGTGATCGTGATGGGAGAGGCTGTTTTGATTCAAATTGGAAGAAACATAGCTTGGAATTTTTGCGTGAGGTGGCTCATTTGAGATTCCGCACGAATATTTTCGGGGTTTTCCGTATTCGTCACGCGATGGTTTTTGCCATTCATCAATATTTTAACGATCATGGTTTCTATTATTTGCATACCCTGTTGATCACGGCCTCGGATTGCGAGGGGGCAGGAGAGATGTTCCGGTGACGACGCTTTGATCCGAAGAATCCACCCTTGTTGGAGGACGGAAGTGTTGATTTCAGACAGATTTTTTTCGGAAAATCAACCAACTTGACGGTGAGCGGTCAGTTGAAGGTGAGCTGGGTGCCATGTCGCTGGGTAAGATTTACACGTTCGGGCCAACCTTCCGGGCGGAGAATTCAAATACCACGCGCCATTTGTCAGAGTTTTGATGATCGAGCCGGAAGTTGCTTTCAATGATTTGGAAGATAACATGGATTTGGCGGAGGACTTTTTGAAATACCTGATCCGTTATGCTTTGGAGCATTGCATGGACGATTTGTTGTTCTTGAGCAAGCGCTTGCAGGAAGAGGAGAAGGATAAGAAAGCCGAGGAACGTTCCATGGAGTTGATCGAAAAGTTACAATTCGTGTTGAATCATGAATTCGAACGGGTTACTTACACGGAGGCTATTGATATATTGAAAACAGCAAGCAAAATAAGAACGGTAAGTTCCAGTATCCGGTGACAGGTTGGGGTGTGGATTTACAGAGTGAACACGAGCGTTACTTGGTAGAGAAACATTTCAAGAAACCGGTGATTTTGACGGGTTACCCGAAGGAAATCAAGGCTTTCTACATGAAACAGAACCCGGACGGAAAGACGGTTGCCGCGATGGACGTGCTTTTCCCGCAAATCGGAGATTATCGGGGGATCACAGCGGAGGAAGACTATAACAAGCTGGTGACCCGTATGCAAGAAGTTGGGATTCCGGTTTCCGCGATGTCTTGTATTCCGGACACGAGAAGGTTCGGTTCCGCGGAGCATAGCGGATTCGGACTTGGGTTTGAACGTTTGTTGTTGTTCGTGACCGGAATGGGGAATATCCGTGACGTGATCCCGTTCCCGCGGACACCGAAAATGCGGAGTTTTAAGAATAATTTGAAATAAATAGAAGGATGCTCAAGCAAAAATTTACAACAGAAATTAGGGATTAAAAATCAACTGTTGCAGATACAGCTGATCAAGCTGCTTGAGCTTCCTACCTATCAACTTGAACAGAGGATTAAGGAGGAACTGGAGTCAAACCCGCTTTTGGAAGAGGGGGTGGAGAAACCTGGAGCCGGAGGTTGATATTAAGGAGGACGGGGATGAGGTGGATTATGATGAAAATTCGCAGGAAGAAGATAATTACGAATCTTCGAGGATGAGTTTTCTTTTTAGATGATTATATCAGTGATGAGGATGATATTCCGGACTATAAGTTGACAGCATCGAATGCCTGAAGGATGATGATGCACGGAGTTCGTGCTTTCCGGGGGATTTCTTTCCGGGAGAATCTGGTGGAACAGTTGGGGACGCAGCACTTTGGGAGAGATGGATCGTAAGATTCATGAGTACATCATTGCAATATAGATGATGATGGTTATTTGCGTCGGGACGTGGAGAATATCGTGGATGATCTGCTTTTGGGGGCGGGGATCGAGGTGGACGAGGAGAAGATTGAATCCTTGCTGTGTCAGCAAACGGTTTCGATCCGGCAGGAGTGGGAGCGAGATTTGAGGGAATGCCTTTTGTTGCAGGTGAAACGACGCTTGGCGGAGGTTTCCACGCCGGCTTTGATAAATGCCCGGATCATATTGAGAGTTATTTGAGGAGTTCTCGAAGAAACATTACGAGAAGATTTCCAAACGGATGAGGATTTCAGAGGAGGAGTTGAAAGAGGCGGTGGACGAAATTTCTGAAATTGAATCCCAAGCCGGGCGGACAAATTTCCGATTCTTCAGTTCCGGGAGCCGAGAAGATTATTCCTCGACTTTAACTTGATATTGTTGACGGGAGTTGCAGTTGAGCTTGAACACGGGGGATATTCCTGAGTTGAGGTTGAACAAATGTACGTCAATATGTTGGAGGATTACCAGAAGAATTCGAATTCCCGTGAGAAGAAGGATGTGGTGTCTTTCGTAAAAATATAAGTTGAGTTCTGCCCGTTCGTTTATTGATGCCGTGCAACAGCGGAATAACACGCTGATGCTGACGATGACAGCTATCGTGCAGTTCCAGAAACCATTTTTTCCAGACGGGGACGAGAGCAAGTTGAAACCGATGATTCTCCGGGATATTGCTGATATTACGGGATTGATGTTTCTACTATTTCGAGGGTTTCTAATTTAAGCGAGAAAATATACAGACGAACTTGGTTCGGTATTTACTCTTTTAAAACAATTCTTTTCGGGAAGTATGCCGACAAGTAGTGGAGAGGAAGTTAGCACGGGTGAGTTGAAGAATGTGTTGAAGGAGATCGTGGACGGCGAGGATAAACGCAAACCTTACACGGATGATGAGTTGTTGGTGGAATTAATGAATGAAAAAAAAAAAGGTTACCAGATTGCCCGCCGGACGATTGCAAAGTATCGTCAGTTGCTGGATATTATTCCAGGGGAAACTTTTGGTACTCGCCGTGTGGGATTTGCATCCGTTGTCGGACGTATTGCCGGATGAGTTTAAAAAATTGTCCAGCACATAATTTAAAAATATCCAGATTATAAGTTTATTGCCGGATTAAAGGAAAGAAAAGTCCCGTGGTTTTAAAAACGGCTTGATGAGGTGAAAAGAAAGCATCCATACTGTTTTACATCCTTTGTTGTTGCCTTTGTACGTGTTGTTTATCACATTTAATACGGATTGATGGGAATTTTGATGGAGATGACGGTATTTCTTTTTACTTATATTCCGGCATACACGCAGAATATGTCTTATTTGTTGCCAAACCTAGAGATAAATTGGGGTGACGTTGATTCCATTGTTTCATCCTTTGTTGTTGCCGTTGTTAAAATGGTTTTTTATATTCCGGCATACACGCAGAATATGTCTTATTGGGGGGGTCCATCGTGCTGTTAAATGGTTGGGGTTGATTGGTGTCAGAAGCAAGATCGGGTGTTCCCGGTGCTGGTGACGATCGTGGGGGCTTTTATCGTGTTTTATTTTTCCCGTAATTTGCCTTATTCAAATATCGTGAGACAGTTTTACCTGATTATGGTAATCATGCTCTCCGGCTTTATGATCGTGACGATTCGCTGGAAAATCAGTATGCATATGACGGCTATTGGGGCTTTGTGTGGCTTTGTTTTTATTTTGGGAATGAAGTACTTTGGGTGACGATTAACTTGTTGCCTTTGCTGATTCTGGTTTCTGGCCTTGGCCTCTGCCCGCTTGTATTTAAAACAGCATACCCCTGCCCAAGTGTATGTCGGGTATATTTATGGCGCCGCGGCGTGGTGGCTATCATGTATTAATAAAGCATGATCCATATATCGCGTTTTTGTCCCAGTTGGGTGGCGAGTAGATCCCCTTGTTTCGTGGCTTCCTGTTTATCCGTGTAATTCGCAATACTGACACGATAACGCTG
>VOFG01002013.1_pt1 | contig 49475 bp, 63 predicted proteins | sample 5384171 | NCBI WGS metagenome assembly VOFG01 (sample SAMN12384726, study PRJNA508395) | human gut metagenome | isolation source: healthy gut F | host: Homo sapiens
AGAGTTTCTGACGAGCTTCATCGAGTTTCTGCTGCCCGCAAATCCGCATGGTTTCCCTTATTGCGGATGCAAGCTTAACAAGCGAAATCTTACATAAATGTAAAAGCGGGTTAATCATTGTTACGTTTGAGGCAAACCCTGCATCCTGCCATGGACAAAGGAAAGAAGCGGAAGGGATTTAGGCAGGCGAGCCGAACTCCGGCCTAACGATCCTTGCCATTGCGAGCGGCTTTTTAGATCGCAGATGGTGCTAACCCCACAATCACTGCCGCGGCAGCAATGAGCATAAAGAACAACGCCCATAGGAAACCAGATAGGTGCCAAACGCCTCGGCGAGGGCCTGGCAGCAGCATAAAATAAAGCCACCAGGGCATAGCAAATTTGGAAGTTGCGAATGGTCTGCACTTCCCTGCCCTTTGGCGCAAGCTCGATAGACCATACCGAAATGCCCACCGTGCCCAAGGAAAGGCCCAGGCCAAACATGACTGCAGCCGCTGTTGCCAACCAGCTCGACCCCATATCGCTCAAGCACAGAAGACCTGTTCCTCCGATAAAGAGCAAGAAGAACAGCACCGAACCATTTCGCGTACCAATGGCATCGAAGACAACCCCGTTGAAGAGCTTTGACACCATCAAACAAGCGCCACTCACGGCGATGAGGGCAGCTGCAGCTTCGGTCGAGAACCCTTCGGAGGTGAACAGGACGCCCAGATAACCATTGCCACCCACACTTGCACAGCCCACAAACACCATGGCAACCATCAGTACCGGCAAAACAGATGGGGCACATCCCTGTTCACGCGAGCGCGCTTCGGCTTGCCCGTGCCCTTTTCGGCTTTTTTGAAACATAGGGTTTCAAACCCATATCCTCCGGGAAATTGCGCAGCAATGCGAATACCAAAAGTCCCAGTAACAACGCCAAGGCGGCCTCCAGAGCAAATGCAGCAGAAAGCGAAGTTACATTCACCACCGCAACCACAATAGGCGGCAAAACCACGGCGGCAACGCCCGAACCCACGGCAGCAATACCCGCGACCGTTGCAACATTCGTCTCAAACCAACGACCGATAAGCATGGTTGAGCAGATCATGCCGCCCAAGCCATATCCCAGCCCCGTAAACACCGAGGCAACGCATAGGCCGGCATAACTTTCGGTGTTAAGCGCATACAGACCGAAACCGATAGCCACGCAAATCGAGGCAACAAAAAGCACCAATGCGGCAATTGAGCCAGCCGTAATAGCGCGCCACAAAAACATGGCAACAAAGGGAAACAAACGTGCGCACAGACAGGATTACCGAACCACCCGCATGCCCAACCCCCCGGGATAGCAACAAGGTAGGGCTGGTATACGGAAAACGAAGTTGAGGGCAACCCGATATTGGTAAACAGAATCAAGAAGCAGCAAACGCAGATAACCTTTTCATAGTGGCGCTTCACGCTACCCAAAACCGTCATACGCTTCCCTTCCGAACAACAAGGCGCCCCGAAAGAGCGCCTGAATACCTTTATTCAAAGAATAGCAGCGAAATGTTGTGAGTTAGTGAAGCGGCGGGTTCGCAAGGGCAAAAGGGCTTGGTCGCCGCTATATCAAGCGCCCGAAACTCCACTTCAGGCAACGTTCTGCCAAATAATCGGCAGCGTTCAGCAACCGCTTCATCGACCTCCTTGGCCTCAACCCGACGCCGCCCGTCAGCTATACGGGCCTCACCTCGCCAGCGCCGCCATGCACAAAAAAACGCCGCTCATTGAGCGGCGTTACAGCTTAAGCAACATGCGCGTTGGGAATGATCTGTATGTTCTGCAACTGGTTGAGGGTATGTGCGTCGACACCAATACCAGCGGCGCCATTTCGTACTTTGGTTACGTAATCTTCGCGGAACGACCAATCGTAGAAGGGCCCACGCAGGGAAAGATAGATGAGCGCTTCCAGCGTGTGGGCATCCTGAGCAGCAGGCTCGGAATTCGCCGAAACCGAACGCTCCCGAGATGATGGTGCTTTCAGTATGGTTACCAGCATACTGAACCTCGACATAGCTTTTCTCATAGCAATGGGAAGAAACGCCCTCGAAGCCGTCCATCTTGCTTTCGTTAGCGTTGCTGCTCAAGTCCCAGAGTGCGCCCTGCACATGCTTGCCCGGTGCGGGGATTACCGTTGCGAAGCCCGCTGCATCCATTTTCAGCTCGTAATTGGGCAGCGTTGCTACGCCTAGGTATTCAGCCCGAGGGCAGCGGAACTTCATCTGATCGAAGTCCATGTTTGATCCGTATGCGAAGTAAAGCTTGTGCATGACTGCAATTATGAGCGTCGGCAATCCCATTCGGTACCCCACTATTCCCCATAGCCCGTATTAGGCTGAGCCAATAACGGAAATGGGACAGATGGGAATATGGGGACAGGTACCAGATTCCCATCTAACAAACAGGGCCTCGCTTGCGAACAATCACACAAGCGAGGCCCTGCCTTTTGCAAACTATGTCTAAGTGGAATCTGGTACCTGTCCCCATATTCCCACTCGTTATGAAACCAGGTTTGCCGTATCGCCTTCCAAGTAGGACGCAACATTGTCTGCCACGATAACGGCGCGCTTTTCCATTGCCTGATGCGAAGCAAAGGCAACATGCGGAGTTACCACGGTGTTCTTGCTGTTCAAAGGGGGTGATCGGCAGGGAACGGAGGCTCTATCTCCAAAACATCGATACCGGCACCAGCAATACGACCCTCATTGAGTGCAGCCGCAAGCGCCTCGGAATCGACGACAGGGCCACGAGCGCAATTAATAAGCACCGCCGTGGGCTTCATGAGCTCAATCTTCTCCGCGCCGATAAGACCCGTGGTTTCAGGGGTCTGCGGGATATGCAGGCTCACCACGTCGGATGTCTTCAGCAGTTCATCCAACTCGACGAACTCAACACCCGGGATGTCCTTCTTGGTACGCGAGTAGCACACCACTTCGCAACCAAACGCCTGGGCGATGCGCATCACACGCGAACCGATAGCACCAGCGCCAACAACGCCAAAACGCTTGCCCTCAAGCTCAGGCCCCCACCCAGGCCATCTTTAGTGCCACCCTGACGAACAATAGCGTTCAGGGGCGGAAATGTTGCGCAGAACGTCCAAGGTCAAACCGAACACCAAGTCGGCAACGGCAACCGTGGAATAGCCAGCGCAGTTGGAAACCTGAATGCCATGTTCACGGCAATACGCCATATCAACATGGTCGTAGCCGGTGAATGCAACGCACACATACTTAAGGTTGGAATTTTTCTCCATCACGGAAGCTGGATACTTGATGTTCGACACCACTACGATGTCAGCATCGGAACTGCGCTCGATAAAGCGAAGCCTCGTCCTCTTTGCGATCGGGATACGTCACCACCTCAACTTCATGGCCCCTCGGTTGCCTTGGCAAGCAGGCCACGCAGGCTATCGTCAGATATTCCAAGCGGTTCCAGGACAGCGATCTTCATAGGTCTCCTTCCGGATTCGTGTGCGTTTTGCGGACAGGCCCCGCCAACGCAGCAGCGTCTGGCGGGGGCCGAACCCGTCGAAGGGGCTAAGCAGGTTCTGGCAGATGTCCACTGCATTCAATGGTAGCCAGCATGCCAATCCACGCTCGTCCGCCACACGCTTCATCGGCAAGCGAGCTAATTCCCCCAGTGGCGGAAACGCCCTCCACTCACGCGCAAATTCAGTACGCTCGCATGCGAATAGGGTGCCACACCTGAATTGCAGGGGCGCTCCCGCAGAAGCGCCCAAGGACAAAGGCCAAAACAAAATCTCAGTTCGATTTGCAAGAAAATTGCGATTGGGGATCCCTCGGCGAATTGCACCTTAGCGCAAAACGGCGATTTTAGCCCTCAAACGAGGGGGCCCGAAAACCCCAAACTTACGAGCCCCAATCGTCCGCAATCGCAATTTTCTTGCAAACTCGCGCGAAAAGTTGTTGCGGCAGCGGGGCAGAGAGCTAATCCGCGGACAAACTGAGACAGCAAGCCAAAGCTACAACCGAAAATCGGCTGCTCATGGGCGAATAGCAGCAATCTGCGCACAAAACAGAAAGCATATGACCCGTATCATAGGAATGATGAAAGGAATCCCCATGCCTCAGCGCCCAGCACAACCCATCCCCACGATTCAGCCAACCGCGAAAGCCGATACCTTTAGCAGTTCAACCGCAGACAAAAGCGGTTTTGACGATATGCTCGGTGATGTAACGTACGAAATGGTTTCGCTGGAAGAACCAGTGCCCGGACTTTTTTTTGCATGCAGTCTTCGACGTTAAGAATTTCTACTTCGCCGATCGCATTGATCGGTATCTGCTTTTTGAACGTGGCAAACAGGGGCTTGTTCATTGACCTCGGCCACCCCAACTCACTGGAACAGAGCACCTTGATGCCATGCTCCAAAGAGCTGAAGTGCCCTGGAGCAATACCGATGTTGCTATAACCCATTTTCACGCCGACCACGTTGGCAACCTCCCCTATTTTCTGAGTCAAGGGGGGACGCGCGGTATACCATGGCACCTTGCCGCAAGTAAACGAAGAATTTTGCCGCGATTACGCACGCGTGATCGGGTGGCCTGACGCGCTGGATACTTGCTGGGAGGAATTTCGCGACACACTGCTGTGTACATCATGCAGGTGCAACAACCTTCCGCGCCCCACGCGACCATCCTTCACGATGGCGATACCATTTCGGTTGGCGATTGGTCCATTTCCACAATCGAAACACCTGGCCACGCACCTGAGCACCTGTGCTTTGGCGACGCACGAAAAAAAAAGATACTGTTCAGCGGTGACCACGTGGTAGACGCCGCGCCCTCCCTTTGTTCAGTTCGGACGCAACGACCATCTGCTCGACCATTTTTCTGAACACATTCCCCCGTCTCAAAAAGCGATGGGCTTCGAAACGGTATTCATGTCCCACCATGAACCGCTCTACGGAGCAGATCATATCGATGCGTTCTACGACATGATTGCAAGTTCAAAAAGCCGTTAGCCAAGTTGCCGAATGGAAATTATGAATCAGCTGGGAACCGCAACGGCAAAGAAGTCGCCGCCTCCGCACAGCGCTCCCATGGGGTGTTCGATGAGCTGGAGTTCGGCATGCGCGTACGACGCATTGCCATGACGTTTCGTATCTGGAATACCTTGCCGATAAAGGCCAGGTAAATCGAGAAGAGGACGCGCAAGGCGTTTTCCATTATTCGTTGATTTAGCGCCTGCAGCCCGCTCGGGGCGCTTCGCATCGGAACCGCCCCATGCAACCAGCCGAGCCCGCCTAGAACCGCCAACCTTCGCCTCTGTTAACACTAGCAAACTTTTTCAATCGGCCAATGTATGCAGTGGTAAACTTTTGAATGTTAAAGGTGGTGGACTTTCACCATGCTAAGTAGTTCTAAGGAGGACGCAATGAATCATGGAATTCTCGTAGAGCAGGCTTTTGCTGGGAACCCTCGGCGTTAAGGCACTGAAAAGCGAGCCGGTGCGCAAAGGCAGCAGTCGCAACCGTTGCCCAGGGCTTGAAGGTTAGGAAGAGGCCGAATCCATCGTCGACGAAGTAAAGGCGGAACTCGACGACATCCTCGCTGAAGCAGGCTACGACAAAGGTGCGGAAGAAACAGAAGAAGAGGCCGCAAAGGAACTCGCCGAAGCCCAGGAAGCAGAAGGCAAGTAGCATTCATGCGTTTCGCGATCAAACACGAGATCGCCGGAAGGATCCGATTCGATCTTCAGGGAAAATCCCTGAGCACGATGCGATCGCGCTCGAGGAAACGTTTTTGGCGCTCCCTGCGTAACCAAATGCGTCGCCTATCCAAAGGCAGGCTCACTTTCGGTAACCTTCGGAGGGACCGGCAAAGCCGAGCTTGCCTTGGCGCGCACCACCGTCGTAAGCAAGCTCAAAGCGCTTACGTACAAGGAAGTTAAAGCTTGGGAGCCTGAAAACTCGCTGATGCTGGCACCGCGTCCGCGTCATCTGTTCACGCAGATTGCCAACATGATCGTGTTCCGCGCCATGCGTCGCTGGTTCCTACCAGCACCGCTGCGCACCGCATGGGCCATCATTTCCGCCATCCCGTTCTGGAAGGCGGCACTCGATTCCCTGCGCCATGGTCGCCTTGACGTGCCCGTTCTGGACGGTGCCGCCATCGCCATGGGCTTCATCCAGGGCAAGCCCGCAACTGCAGGCAGCACCATCTTCCTGCTGAAGGTGGGCGAAATCCTGGAGGATTTATACCCAGCGCCGCAGCGAAAGCAGCCTGGTGCGCTCGCTGCTCGACATTCCCAGCACCGCCACGGTGGTGGAAGGCGACGTTGAGCGTGAGGTTGCCATTGGCGAACTGGAAGCACGGCGATACCGTAGTGGTGCGTCTGCTGTTGCCAGGTTCCGCCGACGGCGAGGTAATTTCCGGCGAAGCAGGCGTAAACCAGAGCTCGCTTACCGGCGAGCCTTTGGCAATCGTGCGCAAACAGGGCGACACCGTATACGCTGGCACCGCAGTAGAGGAAGGCGAGATCTTCGTTCGCATTTCTGGCAACCCCGAGGAAAGCAAGCTGCGCTCCATCGTTTCCATGGTTGAGCAGTCCGAGACGCTGAAGAGTTCCGACCAGAAGCATATCGAGGCCATGGCCGACAAACTGGTACCGTGGAACTTCCTGCTAGCGGGCATCGTGGCGGCAACTACGCGCAACCTCACTAAAACCGCCGCTGCGCTAATGGTGGATTACTCCTGCGCACTACGCCTTTCCGGTAGCATTGCCGTTATGGCAGCGCAGAGCGAAAGCGCCAAGCGCGGCTTCACGGTGAAGGGTTCGCGTTACTTCAAGCATATGGCAGAAGCCGATGTGATCGTAGTCGATAAAACGGGCACGCTCACCCAGGCAGCACCCTCCGTGCGCGAAGTAACCAGCTACAACGAAATGCCCGCTGAAGAGGTGCTACGCCTGGCCGCCTGCCTGGAAGAGCACTTCCCTCACCCCGTGGCACGTGCCGTAGTCAACGAAGCGTTGAAGCAGGGGCTCGAGCATCGCGAACGCCACGCCGAGGTTGAGTACGTGGTTGCCCACGGCATTGCTTCCAGCATCAACGGCAAGCGCTGCGTAATCGGCTCCGAGCACTTCGTGGTGGAAGACGAGCACGTGGCCATCCCTGCCGAAGAGCTGGAAGCCATCCACGAGAAGGCAGCTGGTACTTCGCCGCTGTTCCTAGCGGTTGACAACACGCTGTGGGGCGTTCTGTACATTGAAGATCCGCTGAAGGAAAACGTGGCCGAGGTGGTGGAAGAGCTGCGCGCTGAAGGCTTCAAACGCGTGATCATGCTCACCGGCGACAATGAGCGCTCCGCTCGCCGCATCGCCGCAAAAACCGGCATCACGGAATTCAAAGCCGATTTGCTACCCGAGCATAAGCACGAGATTGTGGAACAGCTGCAAGCTGAAGGCCACCGCGTGGTTATGATCGGTGACGGCGTGAACGATTCACCCGCGCTGGCGGCAGCGCACGTAAGCATCGCCATGAGCGCAGGCAGCGCCGTAGCACGCGAAGCCGCCGACATCTCGCTGGTATCAGACGACTTGCATTCGCTCGTTGAGCTGCGCAAACTTTCCTGCATCCTGGAAAGCGCATGAAGCAAGGCTATCGCTTCACCATCGGGTTCAACTCGCTGCTGTTAGCACTCGGCATCGGCGGTATCATAACGCCGCAGGCATCTTCCCTGCTGCACAACTCAGGGACCATAGGCATCTCCGCCTACAACTCCCGAGCCTTCCTCCCCGATGCCAAGAGGAATAAGGGCCCTGAAGAATCGATAAGGCTTGCAGGCTAACGCTTGCAAGCCTTATTTCTGTTTATTGGCCCTCAGAAAGAACTGCTAGATCGCTCGGATGGACAATCGTCTCTTCACTGCTCGGCGGCAAAAAAGTCACGAGGACTCTCTCGCCAACGGCAACGCCCGATTCGCCTTCAACCGATACCGCGATGGGATTGTTGAGATATTGAAGATAATCGTCGTCGCTATCGACTGAAACAATTGCGATGCCCGCCTTCTTGTCTAGTTCAACAACTGCACCTTTCACCTCCCACTGATGAGACATCAAAGCCGCCGCTTGACCCCTCAGGCGCCTCATCAACATCGGACAGGGCAGCAACATTAAGTATGGGCAAAAGCTACGGGGAACATCATTAACACTTACATTAGACACTTCGTTTTCCGCATCTGTATCGCTTTTGTCCGAACTAGCGCAACCAACCAGCCCAACCAAGAGGACAAGCAGCGCTAAGGCAAACGGCTTTGCAAAAGGCATGAATCCATCCTTCCCGTACGAGAGATCCTGTTCTCTAATTAGCAGGAAGACCCATCGGAAACCAGGCCATACCCCCGATCGGCCAAGATTTTTGGTTAATGGATTAAGCGTCACAAACATTTGACAGCGTACAGGTGTTCGCATATTCTTTTTCACGAAGTTAGCGAACGGATGTACGTATGGATATTGCAACCAAGCTGGAAATACTGGCCGATGCGGCGAAATACGACGTTGCCTGCACTTCTTCGGGCATTAACCGTTCCGCGAAGAAGGGCGAACTCGGCAACACCATAGACGCCGGCATTTGCCATAGCTTCACGGCCGATGGGCGCTGTATCACGCTGCTTAAGGTACTTATGACCAACGCGTGCATCTACAACTGCGCCTACTGCGTGAACCGCGCTGAAAACGAAGTGCGCCGCGCGATATTCAAACCCCGTGAACTCGCCGATCTAACCATTGGCTTCTACCGTCGCAACTATATAGAGGGGTTGTTCTTGAGTTCGGGCGTCATCAAAGCCCCGATTACACCACCGAGCTCATGATCGAAGCGCTTTCCATCCTGCGCAACGAATACCAATTCCGTGGTTATATCCACGCCAAAGCCGTGCCTGGCACCTCGCCTGAATTGGTGGAGCAGCTCGGGCATTTGGCCGACCGCATGAGCGTGAATATGGAACTGCCTTCACGCCAAAGCTTGGCGCTTTTGGCGCCCGACAAATCGAAGCAGAACATCGTGGCGCCCATGCGCCAGATAAAAACTCCATCGCCGAAGACCGCGATACCCGCGCCCTCATGCGCAAGAACACCGCCTATTACTCGCAGGCGCCCATTGCATGCAAAACCCGCGCATTTGCCCCCGCCGGGCAATCGACGCAAATGATTATCGGTGCCACACCCGAATCGGACTATCAAATACTCGCCCTTTCCAGCGCTCTGTACCGCACTTTCTTTGAAGCGCGTGTTCTTCAGTGCGTACTTACCCGTGAACGCTGATAAGCGCCTGCCCAAATGCCGGCGTGCAGCTGAACCGTGAGCATCGCCTCTACCAGGCCGACTGGCTTATGCGCTTCTACAAGTTCGACGCAACTGAGCTGATCGACGAAGCTCATCCGTTCCTTGACCCCGAGCTTGACCCAAAAAGCCAACTGGGCACTGAACAATCTGGGCATTTTCCCCGTTGAAGTGAATACCGCCAACCTTGAAACGCTGCTGCGCGTACCTGAATTGGCCCGCGCGGTGCCCGCAGCATCATCCGCGCACGACGCAGCACCTGCTTACGCGAACCAGAGCTGCGCAAACTCGGCATCGCCCTCAAGCGCGCCCGTTACTTCATAACCTGCGCAGGAAAGTACCAGGGGGTGCAGCGCCGAATTCAATCCCAGCGCCTTGCGCGCCAAGCTTGCCGCGCCCATAAACGGCGGCAAACACGGCAGTCGTAGCGCCAAGGTTGCACCAGGCCAGATGAGCATTTTCGATCTGCAGCCTCAAATAAACAACGAAGCACAACCCGCGTTCTCCGCGCGCTTGAATCTGCCCCAAAGCGGGAATGAAGGGACAGGTACCGTTTTCCCATCTGGGAAAACGGTACCTGTCCCTATATTCCCGCTTCCGGGGGTGGAGCGCCTAATGCCCTACCCCAAACCAGACAGTTCCTATGCCTTCATCTACGACGGCACCCTAGAGGGCCTTCTGTGCGCCATATTCGAAACGTATCGTCGAAAACTCGTCCCAAGCGAAATCGTCACAGAGGAAAACCTACAGCTGCGCCTAGAGCAGCAACCGATAACCATTCCCACAAGCCCCGCCATAGCCCAGCGCGTGAAAGACGGCTTATACCGCGATTGCGGTCACAGCACCTTCAACGCCATTAAGGTGGCGTTTCTTTCCGATGAACCCGATAAAGGTGCAACAATTTGTTCTTTCGTGCGCTATGCCATGAAGGAAAAAGGCAACGTGCTCGGACAAATTGCCCACCCCTGCGTAGAGCCGATGGTGAAGCTGCACCGATTCGTAATGAATGAACGCCACCATATGATGCAATTCCTGCGCTTCCGCGAAATGCAAGGCGGCGTTTGGTTTGCCACCTGCAGCCCTAAAGCGAATGTGATCCCCATCCTCATGGATTGGTTTGCCGCTCGCTTCAATACGCAACCCTTTATCATCTTCGACGAAGCCCATGGTATCGCTGGAGTCTCACACAACGGCGCATGGACCCTAGTAAAAAGCGACACGCTCACGCTACCCGAGGAAACCGCAGACGAAGCGCTCATGGCTGACGCCTGGAAACGCTTCTATGACGCCGTAGCCATCAAAGAGCGTTACAACCCCGAGCTGCGCCGTGGTTTCATGCCTAAACGCCTTTGGGGCAATATCACCGAAATGCAGGAACGAATCCCCAGTAACTCGCTGCACAGGCAATAGCAGCAGTAGCCATCACTGGAACTATTAGCGTTAGCAAACTGCACTCATGGGTGTTGAGAGCTATAAGCGATAGGGCAATCCGATTGTTTCAACCGTGTTTCAAAACGCCTTTTGCTGCATTCTTACCTTGTCCCCAACTGGCCAAGCAAATCAGAAATACGCTTAAATTCTCTTCATTACCCCAGTTCAAAGCCGCTATAGAATGCGCTTAATCCCTGTTATCCGATATGCAGATGGCTAAAACCTACTTTTCCCATTGACCCACAGGAATTCAAGCTGTTTACTTCGTTTTGCTAGCAAACACGCAGACGAAAACGCTTCCCCATACAGAAAGGAACTCGCCATGAGCCAGTTCGTAAACAACCCCGATCATGAATTCCAGTTCGACACCTTGGCACTCCATGTAGGTCAGGAAGAAGCAGACCCCGCCTCCGATTCCCGCGCCGTGCCGATCTACCAAACCACCAGCTACGTTTTCCGCAACTCCCAGCATGCTGCCGACCGCTTTGGCCTGGCGGACGCAGGCAACATCTACGGTCGCCTCACCAATTCCACCCAGGGCGTCTTCGAGGATCGCATCGCTGCCCTTGAAGGCGGCGTTGCCGGCCTGGCAGTAGCATCCGGCGCTGCAGCCATCACCCTTACCATTCAGGCGCTTGCCCAGGCAGGCGACCATATCGTGGCACAGAAGACCATCTACGGTGGATCGTTCAACTTCCTGGAGCACACCATTTCCCAATTCGGCGTTGAGACCACCTTCGTCGATGCCCACAATCTCGCAGAGGTTGAAGGCGCCATCAAGGAAAACACCAAGGCAATCTACCTCGAAACGCTGGGCAACCCCAATTCCGACATCCCCAACATCGATGCCATTTCCGAGATTGCCAAGAAGCACGGCTTGCCCGTTGTCGTTGACAATACGTTCGGCACTCCCTACCTGTTCCGCCCGCTTGAGCACGGCGCGAACATCGTGGTGCATTCCGCGACCAAGTTCATCGGCGGCCATGGCACCTCGCTTGGCGGCGTGATTGTCGACGGCGGCAACTTCGACTGGAAGGCAAGCGGCAAGTATGCCCCCATCGCCGCTCCCAACCCCAGCTACCACGGCGTCTCTTTCGCGGATGCCGTAGGTCCTGCCGCCTTCGTAACCTACATTCGCGCTATCCTGCTGCGCGACGAAGGCCCCTGCATTTCCCCTTCAATGCATGGATCCTTCTGCAGGGCACTGAAACGCTTTCCCTGCGCGTAGATCGCCACGTAGAAAACACCAAGAAGGTTGTGGAATATCTCCTGAACAATCCCCATGTTGCCAAGGTAAACCACCCCCAGCCTGCCCGACCATCCCGACCACGAGCTGTACCAGAAGTACTTCCCCAACGGAGGAGCTTCCATCTTCACGTTCGAAATCGAAGGCGGCAAGGAAGCAGCTTGGAAGTTCATCGACAACCTTCAGATCTTCTCCTTGCTGGCAAACGTGGCAGACGTTAAGAGCCTCGTAATCCACCCTGCCTCTACTACGCATTCCCAGCTCACCGAAGCCGAACTGGCCGATCAGGGCATCACGCCTTCTACTATCCGCCTTTCCATTGGCACCGAAAACGCTGATGACATCATTTGGGACCTCGAGCAGGCTTTCGCAAAAACTCGACTAGCCCATTGCCCCAACATACCTTCCCCAAGGCCGAGCCCCTTCTTATCGAAGGGCTCATTTTTTGACAAAAACCTGGCAAGTAGCCAATTCGCACCCGAACCGCGAACCATGCCACGTCCCCAACCGCCTATAACTCGCTAGAAACAATGCCTATAACCACACAGGGTGCAGCACCCCTATAATCGATGAAGTGCAAAGGGCGCCATCATATTCGCCCCGAAACCCCATGTAAATACGGCAGTTGTGCCTATCTAACTTGAAGGAGAAACCCCTATGTCCGATACCGCTGCACCGTTTCATTACGACATCGTAGGCAGCTTCCTGCGCCCCGAAAAGCTCAAAACCGCACGCGCCCAATTCGCTGAAGGCGCCATTTCCCCACGACGAGCTCGAAGCCGTCGAAAACGAAACTATCAAAGGAATTAGTGGCTCAGCAAAAAGCCGCCGGCCTTCACGCAGTAACCGACGGCGAGTTCCGCCGCTCCATGTGGCATTTGGACTTCCTTACCGAGCTTCTTGGCTGCGAAGAGGTAGGGGCGGGCATTGGTCGGTTCACTTCAAGGGCCATCAGCCCAAATCGAAGACCGTCGTCATTACCGACAAGGTTGACTTCGGTGAGCACCCTTCCTGAAGCACTTTGCCTTCACCAACAGCGTTGCAGGTGACACGCTGGTCAAGCAAACCATTCCTTCCCCCACCATGCTTCACCTCATTTGCTGCGTGCGCGAAGAGAATTACACGCCCATCGCTCGCTACGAGAACAACGAAGAGCTCTTGTTTGCAGACATTGCCGCCGCGTACCGCAAAGCAGTCCAGGCGTTCTACGATGCAGGCTGTCGCTACCTGCAGTTCGACGACACTTCCTGGGGCGAGCTATGCGACCCGAACAAGCGCGCTGCTTATGAAGCACGCGGCTTCGACCTGGACAAACTGGAGCGCGACTACGTTAACCTGATTAACGAGGCCTTGCGCGACAAGCCCGAAGATCTGGCCGTCACCATTCACATCTGCCGCGGCAACTTCCGTTCCACATGGTTCTCTTCCGGCGGATACGATCCCGTAGCGCCAATCCTGTTCCCCAATTTGAAGGTTGACGGCTTCTTCCTAGAGTACGACTCAGAACGCGCGGGCGATTTCGGACCACTGCACCATATTGCAGATCAGAAGGTGGTCCTCGGCCTGGTTACCTCCAAAGACGGCGCCCTGGAAGACCCGAGCGATCTGAAGCATCGCATTGAAGAGGCGGCCAAGTACGTTCCACTACGCAACCTCTGCATCAGCCCCCAGTGTGGCTTCTCGTCCACCGAAGAGGGCAACATCATTGAGCCTGAGGATCAGTGGAAAAAGATCGCCCTCATCAAAAACGTCGCCGAAGAGGTTTGGAAGCAATAAGCCCCGAAGGCAATCGAAACGAAAGCACTAAAAAAGCGCCGGCTTGATGCCGGCGCTTTTTGTTTTGCTCAAGATTATTGCTGCTTGGAATCTTCGCCCTGGTCATTTTGAGCAGGAGGTTGCGGGGCGGCCGGGGCCTGCAGGGGCTGATGGGGCCTGGGGTGCAGCTGCTGGCTGCTGGGCTGCTGGAGCTTGAGGCGCAGCCGGAGCCTGACCTGCATCGGCTGCTGCGGTTGCGGAGGCACCTGCTGATTCACAGGTTGCTGCGGAACCTGAAACCCCTGCTGGTACTGCTGGGGCTGTTGGTAACCGTAGGCCCCATTGGTGCAGCCGCATAGGCTCTACGAACGCGACTGACGAACACCGCCGAAACGATGAACAGCACCACAGAGATCATGCCACCGACCAAAAAACTCACAATAGCAGCGGCGATAGACCAGCCGAAGGCAGTGCCCAATTTAGCAGGGTTGTTGCAGTTGCGCAAGCAATGATGCCCGCAACCAGGCAGACAACCTTGCAAAAGCACATACCCCAAGCTCAAACCCACCATTAAGAAAATGCTTGCAGAAGCCACAGCCATGGCTTCATCCTGGGTCATGCCGGAATAATCGTATGACGAATACGACGAAGAGCCATCAAACGCCGAGGGAGGTGCTTGACGATTCCAGCTCCGAGATAAGAGCATTGACCACAGCGGGATCATTCAAAGGAAGTCGAAGCGATTCCCATAAACAAGGCAATCACCAAGCCACCCAAAATACCCAAAGCAGACAAAACGATAGCTGCGATACTTACTCCCCGAACAACACGAGAGTCAGGATTCATCAAAAGCCCCTTTCGTAGGCATAACCATTGACAGCATTGTACCCGAGCTGCCCCACCGACAACGTTACAGGGCAATGTCAATCCGCTAGCGCAAAGACGAGGCTAGGCTACCCAAGGCAACGCCGTAAGCGCCCAGCAGTCCATTCGTCAGCCAATTCAGGTAATCGGGCCTGCCGCATCTACCAGCAGACCACACAACCAAAGGCGTTCCGCAGAACAACTCTATCTTGTTCTGCGGAACATGTCCCACACAAGCCAAACCGAAAGGACGAACGCAGAAACATGCTCGACAAGAGAAAAGGACGGGCATCCCAAATAAACGCGGCATATCTACCGCAATAATAAGGCTGCCACTTACCAGCAAGCCGGCAATCACCAAACTCATGGCAAGGCGGTTCATGATACGCCCGACCTTGTACAACGGCTCGGGGAACTAAGCATTTCCATATTCACTTTCAGTTGACCGCGCGAAAGCATGTGAAGCGTGTCCCCTGAGTACTCGGCAGCTTTAATAAGGCTGTTAGTTGCCGAATTCAACGAAATCAGCAACTCCCTTGTTTGATTCTCGATCTCCGTCTTGATGTTTTTAGAACGTTGAAGATGCCCATTGATGATGTCGACAATATTGGCATTTGCCAGACAATCCTGCAGCGAGCCCTCCATGGTAATGATGCCACGCGAAACAGCGGTAACCGAAGCGGGCAAAGGTAACCTTGCACTGGCGCGTAAGCACCATAATGTCACCCAGCAAAAGCACCAATATCAATATCGGCAACATCAGTTGAACCGTAGCTTTCCAAAACGTTATCGAGCTCCGCCAAGAAGCGCGGATGATCGATGGCATTCATATCATGCGCTACGGAAAACGTGATGAGGGCGTCTTTCAGTTCAGCGGGTTCTTTGACCCTACCGCTTCAACGATCCGCTTAAAACCGCCGCGATCACGAACAGATAGGCGCCCCATAATGCCCAAGTCGATGTAGATTACCTTGCCGTCCTTAACCAGGATATTTCCAGGATGAGGATCGGCATGGGCTTTTCATGCTCCATAATCTGCGTGGCGTAATTGTCCATAACCTTTACGCCGATTTCTTCCAGGTCGTAGCCATTTTCAAGCAGACGCTTCGTGTCGCGGATGGAGATGCCATCAACGTATTCCATGACCAAGACTTCTTCAGTGCAATACTCCATATAGGGCTTCGGACAGGAAATATACACCACGTCTTTGTTGAGCAACGCAAACTCTTCCAAGTTACGCGCTTCTTTCAAGAAGTCGGTTTCCTCCAGGAACGTAACCCACAGCTCTTCCACTACATCGCGCAGATTGAGCATTTGATTATCTTTCATGAAACGCGAAGCTTAGCTTGGCAACCGCGCGCATCACATCGATGTCCTGGGCCATGGTAGTGCGCACGCCAGGACGCTGCACTTTAACGGCTGCTTCGTCACCGTTTGTCAAAACCGCGCGGTGAACCTGCGCCATAGAGGCACTTCCCAATGGCTTCGGATCAATTTCCTTGAATATCGCGTCGAACTTATCGCCATAAATGCCCCGAAGCACCGCTACCGTTTCGTCGAATGGCATAGGGTCGCAGTCCATCTGCAAGTCGGAAAGCGCATCGCAATACGCCTGCGGCAAGATCTCCGAACGAAGGGAGAGCATCTGCCCTATCTTGATGAAGCTTGGCCCCAAATCGACAAGGATGTCACGCAGCTCCGTAGGCGAAAGACCGTCCATAACGTGATGCTTACGCATAAGCAGCACGATTTCGCGTATACGACGTATGCGGACCTTATGGCTTAAACCAAACTGCTTATCGGGATCGAATTCGATACCGTCTTCAAAAAAGCGTTTGAGCAAGGTGTTTTCGTTCATGAAATTCCTCTAATGGGCCAACCGGCATCGGAACAAATAGATGGACGCATTTTGCGCTATAGGGACGAAGCGAGCAACCGCAAAGGCAGCCGCCTTTGAAACTTGCCCCAGAACGTACTACCGACCAAATAAACCAAATAAACCAGGGGTTTCGCCCTATATAAAAGAACGTGGCAGGAGCACCCTGCCACGTTCTGAGCTTTTATCTGGGGTTATTCCGCCTTTTTCCTCTGCAGGCGCCTCTTCGGCTTCCTCGGCAGCGGGCTCTGCGGCAAGCTTAGCAACAGTCGCAGCAAACTCGGCACGCTCTTCGGCGCTCATGGTTTTTCATCGCAGCGGCAATACTTTCCTCGCGAACCTTGGCAACGGTTTCAGTTGCCTTATGCTGCAATTCGCGGTTGATGTCCTTACCCTGCTCAACTGTAACGCCGCCCTTTTCAATAAGGGTATCAAGCACTTCCTTTGCCTTTTCGCCAGTGATGGCCATAGCGCCAACGCCTGCCAGGAAAATATCGCGGAAACCCTTTTCGAATTCAGCAGCCATGATGACCCCTCCGTTTTCAGCTAGATAGTTTGTAGTCCCTGCTATCCATTATATCGGCTTTGTCCCAGTTTGAATGCGCGTCAAAAAAATGTAACGCCACCCCACCAACCAACGAATTTCTTAATGGATTTCATTGCAAATACAGCTCAACGGTAAACCAGAACTCTTCCCCGGTCATAAAATTGAGCCCACTACCCGTTACCGCTCCACCACATGTATAGATGTCCGTAGAAGAGTCAAAAAAAAACCGATGGCCATCCCGTTTCGACAGTTTTAAGCTGTCCGTTGAACATGTCAGAAATAAATCTATCTTTCTGCATCATGGCATAAGCAATATCGGAGTAATTAAGAAATGGGCTCTTCTGCTCAACAAGAAAACTTCCTCGTTGAATCTGAACGGAATTTTATTATCTCCCCACAGGACGCCGAGCGACATCTTGACATAAACTTCAAGAGCATCATCTGACTCTTTTTCTTGAACCTCGTATCCACCCAGGGAAAAGGGGATTGAGCAGACCCCTGAATAAAGTTCAACGCTTCCGTCCCTAGATAAAGAACTCGACTGAATCGATATTCCCGTTTTATCTGAAGACTGGCAACGCGGAGCAAAAAGCCTTGATTCGAAGAGGCCGGCTGCTGCCCTTTTTCGCCTCTTCTGATTTCGACCCTAACAACAGGGTCACAAGATTGTTGAAATGCAAAACCAGTTCGAGGGCAAACCAAAGATGAAGCCATTAAACCGAAAGCGCAAAAAGCTCCACCACGAATAAGTCCTCTTCTCGTAATTGCTTTGTCGTTCACGATTACCATCCTTCCGCCAAAGTAAAAGCTTTAACCTGGTCATTAAAAGGGGGCCAATACGAAACGAAAACGCGACTGCCTTCACCAAGGGCGCAAATACGCTTTGCCCCACTATCTAGGCAAGAGCAATCAACAATAACCAAACTACGGCCCAGCCCATATGCAGAGTCAACCTCGACAAGAAGCAAGTCTTCCGAGTAGACCTCAACCACTCTCCCAACAAAAAATCAGGTTCACCGCCACCGTTAATCTCGCTTTGAGGTTTATCTTCGTTGAGTACGGGAACGATAAGAAAGAAATAAACTGCCGCAACGCAAAGAAAAAACAACGAACGCCCTTCTCATGAGAAGAATGTCCCCTCGAATCTGCTGAAATTGCTATTGGCATAACTAATTATTCTTAAGCCTGACCTCCACCCATCAAAGACGGTTAAAGCATCGATCCAGGAGAATGGATCGCCTTTATCGACAAGCTGCATGTAGCCAGCAACGGCCATTGCATGCCCAGACGAGCTGTCGCCCGATAAAGCACCGCCAAAAATGGCCATATTCTTCGAATCGATCACGTTCTTGAACGACTCCCAGCTCGGAGACCTCTTGAAAGAATAGGACAGCTTTCTTCCGCGACTGAAACAATATGAGGAAGTTGCGGGGCCATTTTGATCTATGGCCGTACCACCAAGAGGATAACCTTGGCTGCTTAGCTTTTCGACAGTGGTTCCAGACGCATCCCATAAATAGTCATAATCGCTTTTCAGACCGCTTCTGCCGCCAGTTTGCACATAATAGGAGCATACGGTCAGCATCGCCGAAACAGCGCATGCGTAACGACCAGCAACAGAGAGAACGACATCTTGCGTAAAGCATGTATAGCCAGAGACCGATCCCGCAGAAGAAACATTGTAGTTTCGGTAAACGTCACTTGCCGGCATAAGAACCCTTACATCCTTCCAATCGTCAGGACTTGACGCCATAGGGGAATAGGAATTGTCAGGTATTGCCACCTCAAACATATCTCCATAATTCGAACGCACTTCACCGGTCGATCCGTCGAGAGAGCAATATGTTAGGGAGTCAAGCTTATACAATCGCTCCGCGCCGCTTTCGGATCTATACAAGCTTGGAGCACTATTGGCTATTGATTGAAAGGGGCTTTCAGCGGCTTCTGCCCCATAAGAAAACTCAGATATACCAAAATCGCATTGAGAATCGAAAATAATATACCCAAACGGTTGTCCATCTTCATCAACGTGGACAATGAAGCCTATCGGTTCGTTGGAGATCGAATAAAACGGAACAGCACTATAGGCCGCCAAGCCCTTGTCTGGTTCAAGACTGGAAAAAAACCGTTTGGCCATTTCTAGTGCGGTCGCCTGTCCCACACTGACTTTCCCGCCCGATACAGCCCCCTCTTCGATTGTTTCTGCGAAAGAAGCCGCAGGCGAAACGAGGGAGGAAGCAGCCATTGCGGCCATTAGCTTAATAAAAGTCCTTCTGTCCATATTCGTATCCTTTCAGTTGCTTAAGTACGCCGCATTTAGCAACCCTCCTTTCCTGCGGATCAAAAGACCATCGTTTGCGAAAGGTTATCGACAAAAACTGTTATTCAAACATGAGCTGGGCAAACGGTTTGCGAAACCAAGCTAAACGGTTCTTTTTCCTTTAATTGAATAAAACAACTCGCAACATCGACAACACGGATATTCAGTGAAAATCGGCGGTATGTCTGTTTTAATTGAACATTTTGTTGGGTAAACTAACTATGCCCTGCTCGACAGGGTTGTTTTAGTTAGAAAGAAGTTTTTACTATCGTGGCTTCACCCGTGCAGAACAACCAATCATCGCAACTCCTTGTAGGTATAGATGTTGGGTCCACGACGGCGAAGATAGCCGTTATGGATGCAGCGTCCCATGAAATGCTCATGCGCCGCTACGTGCGCCATCATGCCCAGCAGGCAAACTGCTTGAAGAGCTTGCTTGCCGAATTGGACCAGCGGTTCGAAGGTATTCCCATGCGCGCCGCCTTGTGCGGTTCAGGCGGTGCGGCTTTAGCTGAAGCCCTGGACCTGCCCTATGTTCAGGAAGTTGTGGCCAACTCCCTTGCAGTAGGCGCGAATTATCCTACCGCGCGCACCGCCATCGAACTCGGCGGCCAGGATGCAAAGATCATCTTCTTCAAATTCGACAATGAGGCAAACCGCCTGTCAGTTGCCGATATGCGCATGAACGGAAGCTGCGCAGGCGGCACAGGCGCCTTCATCGATGAAATCGCCACGCTTCTTAAGGTGCCCACCGAACAATTCAACGACCTCGCTCAACAGGGAAAAGCCGTCCACAACGTTTACGGCCGCTGTGGCGTATACGCAAAACCGATATTCAACCCCTGCTCAACCAAGGAGTGCCGAAGGCCGATATCGCCCTCTCCTCCTTCCACGCGATCGCCAAGCAGACGATCGGCGGCTTGGCTCAGGGCCTGAAATCGAGGCTCCCTGTTGTATTCGAAGGCGGACCCCTCACCTTCAACCCGCGTTTGATTGCCGTTTTTGCCGAGCGCCTTGAGCTGAGAAGGAAAGACATGCTCATTCCCGATCACCCCGAAACCATCGTTGCAGTGGGCGCAGCACTTGCCCTGGAAGAGCTCTTCGCCGACCGCCAGGCGCAGCTTATCCCTTCCCAGGCAATCAAAACGCTTGAAGAAGCCCATATCGTGGTCATAGACGATGCAGCAGGCAGTGCCGCGTCGCAAAGCGCCTATGCCGGCAAGCCCTTCTTCGAAACCGGGCAGAGCGTGCCGCCTTCAGCGAACGCCACCAGCTGCCCCAAACAAAAACCGCACTTGAACAGGGGAAACCTTCCTAAAACACTCCGCGTATATCTTGGCGTGGACTGCGGATCCACCACCACGAAGTTCGCCCTGCTCAACGAAGAGGGCGAACTTGTCGATTCGTTCTACGCCTCCAATGAGGGCGAACCCATTAATGTTGCCGTAGAGGCACTGCGCGCCTTGCACAAGCGATACCAAGACGCAGGCTGCGAACTTGAAGTTGCAGGGTGTGGTACCACCGGATACGGCGAAATGCTGTTCGCCAACGCCCTTGGCGCCGATTGCCACACCGTTGAAACGGTTGCCCATTCGCGCGCGGTTCAGCAATTCGACCCCAATGCCTCATTCATCCTGGATATTGGCGGTCAAGACATGAAGGCAATCTGGATCGACAACGGCGTTATCACCAATGTTGTAGTAAACGAGGCATGCTCTTCTGGCTGCGGATCGTTCCTCGAAAGCTTTGCATCCACGTTGAGCATCCCCACCAAAAGCATTGCCAGCGCTGCCTTCGAGTCAAACGCACCCGCCGATCTGGGAAGCCGTTGCACGGTGTTCATGAACAGCAGCATCGTAACCGAACAGAAGAACGGCAAGAACCCAAACGATATCATGGCGGGTCTGTGCCGCTCTATCATCGAAAACGTATTCACCAAGGTAATTCGTGTTTCCAACCTAGAAAAGCTCGGCGACCACATCGTGGTCCAAGGTGGCACGTTCCTGAACGACGCAGTACTGCGCGCATTCGAACAATACGTTGGCCAAGAGGTAACTCGAGCGCCCTATCCTGGCCTTATGGGAGCTATAGGCGTAGCACTTATCGCCCGCGAAAGCGAGCAAGCAAACCGAACCTCTACCTTTATCGGCTGGGATGCCCTGGAATCTTTTAGCTATTCGCAGGAAACGAATCTGATCTGCCCGTTCTGCTCAAACCGCTGCAACCGCACACGCATCACGTTTTCCAATGGCACTTCATGGATTACCGGCAATCGCTGCACTAAGGGCGAAATCGTAGGCGAACTTTCCGACACAAAAGTACGTGAGCAAATACGTGAAGCAAACCAAACCATGGAAAGCGTGCCGAACCTGTACAACGAACGAGAGCAATTGCTATTCAAAAGATTGGCCCTTACTCCCGTTATGCCTTCCCAAGGAATAACCTTGGGCATTCCGCGCGTACTGTTCTTCTGGGATAGCATGCCTTTCTGGAAAACTGCTGCTGCAAGCGCTAGGCTTTACCGTAAAAGCTCTCCCATAAATCAACACGCGCCATCTACGAAAACGGCCTTTCTGCCGTCACGTCCGACACCGTATGCTTCCCCGCGAAACTGGTTCATGGCCACCTTCGCGATCTTCAAAAACAGGGCGTCGACCGCATTTTCATGCCAATCGTTACCACGGTACCCTCTGAAAATACCTCGAAGGACAGCCAGTCAATGTGCGCCGTGGTTAAGGGATACGCCCTGGTGGTGCAGAATTCCGACAACCCAGCCGTCGTTGGGATATCCCCTTCGATAACCCGATGTTCCATTGGTTCACGGAAGAGGACTGCACCAACCAGCTGGTGAAGTACTTCAAGGAAACCTTCAAATTCCCGAGAAAGCAACGTTAGCCGCCCTTGACCAGGCGCGCAACGCGCAGGCATCGTTCAGCGCTGCCCTTCAGCAGCGCGGCGCCGAAGTGCTGGCTCATGCCCGCAACGAAGGCACCTTACGCTGTGGTGCTGGCAGGACGTCCCTACCATAACGACGACTTGGTCAACCACGAACTGCCAACGTTGTTTACCGAGCACGGCATTCCCGTCATCACCGCCGATTCTGTTCCAGGCGCCACGCAAGTACCGCTCCAGAACAGCCTGATCGACATTGCGAACAACTTCCACGCACGCATGCTTTCAACGGCAACCCTGGCAGCACAAAGCCCCAACATGGAATATGTGCAGATAGTAAGCTTCGGTTGCGGCCACGATGCGTATCTCTCCGACGAGATCATCCGTCTGATGAAAGAGATCAGCGACAAAACACCGCTGGTGCTTAAGGTGGATGAAAGCGACATTCGCGGACCCTTAGGTATCCGCGTTCGCTCGTTTATCGAAACGGTCAACGAGCGTCGCGAAAAAAGAAAAAACAGCAACACCTGATCAGGGCAGCCTATGCCATCGATACAGATCGACAGGGAAGCTTGAATGCCTCTTGCTGCGGCAGCACAGGAGCTGCGAACCCTCGCAATGCGCAGCCTGCACAGCCGCATTCGAACGCAAAATCGACGAGGCCCTAGCTCGCGCCACAGGAGAAAAGCTCGCCGATCCCTATCCGCAGAAATTCACCAAGGAAGACGCTGCCACCAAAACGGTATTGGTTCCCAATACCTCGCACGCTTTTAGTCAACTTATGGCAGCGGCGTTTGCCAATCAGGGTCTGAACACCGTTTCTCTTCCTATTGGCCGTGAACGCGCAATTTACCTGGGGAAACGCTATGTCCATAACGACATCTGCTTTCCTGCTCAAATTGTGATCGGCGAAGCGCTGGCGGCACTTGAATCGGGCAAATACGACCCCGACAAGGTTGCCATTGCCACCGGCAAGTACATCGGTGACTGCCGTCTTACTCACTACGCTGCGCTACTGCGTAAAGCGCTCGACGATGCAGGCTATCCTCAAGTTCCCATCATCACCAACGATGCGGAAGACGCTCATAATGTTCATCCCGGTTTCAAGATGAATCTGAAAACCGCTATGCAAATTGCATTCGGCTTGCCCATGATCGACGCGCTGGAAGAGCTGCTGCGCAAGCTACGTCCCTACGAGCTGGAACCTGGCAGCGCCGATGCAGCATTCGACAAATCTATCGATGCCGTCATAGGCGGCTTGCGCCAAGGCGGTATCGGGGGCATGAAGAAGGGCTTCAAAAAAGCTATAGCTTCGATGCTTTCTGTGAAATACGACCGAAGCAAGCCGCGCCCCACCGTGCTGATCGTGGGCGAGTACCTCTTGAATTTCCATCCCGGTGCAAACCACGATATGGAGCTGTATTTGGAAAACAACGGGTGGGAGATCATCGAAGCACGCATGACCGATGTTATTCGCAAAACGTACTTCTACCAGCGATCTCAGCAACGTGAATACAAAGGTGCATCGCCCGCTTTCCACCAAGCTGAACAATTCGATATCCGATGCCTTCTTTAAGTTGGCACACGATGCTACCGACAAAATTGCCAAGGCGCACCCGCTGTATACACCGCCGTGCCGTATGCCCGAATTGGTGCAGGCAAGCGACCCTATCATTCACCACACCTTCGATGCCGGTGAGGGCGTTCTGATTCCCGCAGAGATTCTGCACCACGCAAAACGGGGCTGCCGCGCGTTCGTTATCCTGCAGCCCTTCGGGTGCCTTCCCAACCACGTAGTGGGCCGCGGTATATCGAAACGCCTGAAGGAGCTGTATCCCGATGCGCAGATTCTGCCCCTCGACTTCGATCCCGACGTTAGCTTCGCCAACATCGAAAACCGCCTGCAAATGCCCATCATGAAGCGCGCAAACCTCGCACGTCCTAGCGGACGAGCCATAACCCGTATCGCCCCCACAACGAAGGAGCCCATCATGGCACGACCCCGCAAAGACCAACAGGAACCCGCTGCGGTAGAACGCATCAAAAACGCATGCTGGGAATTGCTTGAGGAAAATGACCTGAAGCACATCACGGTGAATATGGTCACCCAAAAGGCTCCACTGCAACCGTGGTACGTTTTACTACCACTACGAATCGCTCGACGCGCTGCTGTGCACCGTCATCGAGGAAGAGCTGCTTAACAGCAAGGGCCTTTCCACTTGGCATTTTCTATATGCTCAGCAACGACGGCAAAGCGCTGACGGAAATGCTACTGCCCCAGCGTACGCAGCGCTTTGGCCTTGTGATGAAGCGCTGCGGCCAAGAATGCGTAGCATTGAAAATCCGCACCATCATAGCCAACATGTGGCAAACCATACTCTGTGACGAGGAGGAGGAACTCACCACCAATGCGCGGATTATCATTGAGTATTCCATTAGCGGCCTGATCGGTGTTATCGATTATCTCTATCGTGAGGGAAAGCTCGACGGCTCCTCTTTCCCAGAGGAAATGATCTACGCTATCAAAGACAATGCCCACTACCTTGCCATCCGCATCAGCAATGCCCAGGGGATCTCGCTCCAAGAATTCGAGCAACGCGTACGTCTGTATTCTCATATCGCAAGGTAAGCAGCATGCGCGAAAGCAAAGCAGCCTGCAGAGGGTTTGACTATTTATAGACCGATCAGATGCAATCCGCAAACGTAATTTCGGGCCATTGCGCCTGAATGCCCGCAGGTTCACTGCGCGTAATAGCAACGCTGCCACGTTCACCGCAATGGGCATGACCCTGCGCCGCTGCCTCGATAAGCGCATCGAATACGCATTCCATGCGATGGCGCCCCGTGAAAACTCAGGGTGCCACTGCACTCGATCATAAAGCTCTTGTCACGCACCTCTATGGCCTCAACCAGGCCATCGGGCGCATATGCCACAGCATCAACACGCGTCGAGAGATCACATACTCCCTGATGATGCATAGAATTTACCATGATATTCTGCACGCCCAGCAACTTCCCTAATTTGGAGTTAGGCAGAATGGTTACTGGATGGGTGGGCTCGCTGTAGGGCTTTGGCTGCCAATGCGCAAGTTGAGGCAAATCGTCTTTATCGTCGTTAATGCCCCTTTCTTGCCACACCGGAAAACTGGTCTCCCAAATCTCGGAATAAGGTGCCTCCCAAAGCACACATTTATCATCTGCATGCCTCGGCAGATACCCATCAACGGTAAATCAAAGCGATACGCATAGCTCAAAATCAAGTACTCAAGTTCTTCACGCTCAGGCGTATGCTCGTCGATTTTACCGCTATCGCGAATAGCACCATAGCGAGCTGGATCGATGTCATTGCCACCGGTAAGAACAAAACCATCTATCAAAGGGAAAAGCGTTTCGTAAATATGGAGTTGCCCGAAAGTGGCAGCAGCAAGGGGCGCCGCCAGCCTTGATAATGGCGTCAGCATAGCGCTCGGGAAAACTCACCATCTTTTTCGGTAGTGTTCTGGGAAGGAACGATGCCGATGACAGGCAGGTGCGAAATCTTGCCAGCACTTCCATTCGCTACCGTCATGACGTTCCCTTCCTGCAAGCCAGCGCAAACAAGCCAGCCGCTTTTATTACTAGATGGTGTAGCTATCTATCGCAAGCTGGGAGGAACGATCCACCACATCCTGCAGAGAAATACCGCCCAGGTAACCCCTTTACCAAATCGTGCAGACCCTTCCAAACGAAGATCTCATAGCACGATTCACCGGGAGACGCTTCCCGGAAAGCTCATCGAGATAATCAACGGGCGCAAGCGAGCCCTCCGTTACGGTGAGCACGTCGAGCATGGTAATGTTCATGGCACTGCGTGCAAGGCGATAACCTCCCGAAGCACCGCGAGCGCTACGGACCAGCTGCGCCGCCGCCAAGCTCGAAGCAATTTGCTCCAAGTACTTACGCGAAATGCTGGTAGCCTCAGCGATTTCCCTTCAATGGCACCGGCTCCGTACCGCCATGTCCCGCCAAAACACCATGAAGCGCACTGCATAGAGCCCTTTGGTAGATATCTTCATTGGTGCCTCCTGACGGAATGGTAAACATCATCAATGCATTAGCCCGAAGCAACGGGTAATGCACAAAACAACCTGTAATCATATAGGAATAAGACCATAATAGCACGGCGAATATGCCGACATACGGGCTATCGTCTGCTGCGGGCAATGACACTAGGTCGTGCAAATGAGCTGCATCCTCTTCATTGAGCGCTTCATCTGCAACTTCGAAGATAAGTTCCTGCCATTCAGCAAGCGTTTTGCCGCAGATAACCGCTTCGGCACCATGACGCTGACGGCTTCCAGTGCCTGATTGGCGCTGCTATCGTTCAAGAGCCACACGCCTTCCGTTGCCCCAAATGCCTGCTCGATCGCGCAAAGAGAGCGCTCGAATAGAAAACGCCTTTAACAAGCGCCGCATATCCCGCCATAAGCGGTGCAGGCAACGAATCGGCTGGGCGAATTTCCACAAAGTTCTTCAAGCGCACGTCGGGCCAAAACATAGAGAGCACGTGCTCGATATCGGCGCGGGTCATGGGAGCATCACCGTAGGCAGCATAGGCAGACTGCCCATACACCGCACGCAAATTTGGCCCCGCAGGATCATCGGCGGAAGGGCGCGTAACGAAAATAGGCACGTGCGAAGAATCCAATCGGCATAGTCCGCAAAGCCATAACCCTCGCTGAAAAGACCTGGCACCGAACCGCATCGATCGTTGTCCACGTTGCGCCATAGGGCAAATCGCGCCAATCGGGGCGCAGGCTCCGCCTCGAACACCGCAGTGTTGTCGGTGACACTTGCAAAGATGGGCGCCAACGCCTGGGCAATACGCATTTTACGAATGGCATCGGCTTCATCGCAATAATCCACCGAAACTTGCGTAGAAGCAGAAGCGCGCATCATGCGTTCACCACGCGTGCCGATTTCCATGAAATAGTCGTTCATGAACCGGTAGCGTTGTTTCGGAATAAGCGTAAGCTCAAGCGCACGCGCCGTAGGATGATAACCGCTGGTAACCAGCTTGCATCCGTGCTCCGCCAAAAACAGATCAACTTTAGAACGGAATTCGCTGTACACACGGAGGATCTGACCGATAGACGAATACGGAGCGATGCTTATTTCAAGCTGAGCAGCAGGCTCAAAGCGTAATGGAGGCCTCATCGCTAGCAAGCCCGATTAAGTCGCCCTCAAGACCATGAGTATGCCGCGGGTAAGCATCGGCTAAATGCGCCAGCACATCACGAACGCCAAATTCCCCTTCGCCCCCAGCGTACGATACGGGATGTTCGCCTTCGGCGGTAACCACGAAGTGTTCCACTTCAACGCCAAAGGGCGCCAAGGGGTTTGTCCCCTTCGCGCCCTCATTGAAGTAAGCGACCAGTGCCTGTTTGTTCTCTTGCTCGTAGGACATTCATGCCTCACTTGCCAAAGCAGTACATTAAGACGCCTGCTTCGGATCTTACTCGAAGTTGAACATCGCCGTATCGGGAAGGATAACGCTCACCGTTTTTCAGAAGGGCGCTGCAGCTTAGTAGCGGCAGCAACAGCAGCGCCTGAGGAAATACCCACCAGCAAGCCATCTTTGCAGCAAGCTCGCGGCCAGCCTCGAAAGCCTCTTTCGTCAGCGATGGTGATAACTTTCATCATATATTTTCGCGGTATTCAGTGTATCAGGAACAAATCCCGCGCCGATACCCTGAATCTTGTGAGACGCCCGGATGGCCTTCTGAAAGAACAGGGGGATCCAGCAGGCTCCACGGCAACAACCTTGGACCTCGGGGTTCTGTTTCTTCAGATATGCGCCCAGGCCCGGAAAACCGTTCCGCCAGTACCTACACCAGCAACCAGGATGTCCACTTTGCCCTCGGTTGCCTCCCAAATTCGGGACCAGTAGTTGCCTCATGACACCACTGGCTGGGAATGAAAGTTTCTCCTCGCTGGATTCGGCAGCGCGAGCGATTGCGCCCTTGGCGCCATCGGTGAGAACCAGTTCAGCACCGTAAGCCTTCATAAGATTGCGGCGCTCAACGCTCATCGTTTCAGGCATGGGATGATAATGCGATTGCCACAGCGGCAGCAATAGCAGCAAGGCCAATACCGGTGTTGCCGGAGGTGGGCTCGATAATCCTGTCTTGCCGTCGGCTTCCACCGTTTACGCGGCAATGCGGTCTTTAATGGAGCCGGCGGATTGAACAGCTCGACCCGATGATAGTTGCATTCAGGTTACGTGGTTCTTTCGTAGTTGGAGAGTTCTACCAACGGGGTATTGCCGATAAGCTCGGAAACGCTCTTGTACACTGCCATGATTCCTTCTTTCTGCCGCATCTACGGCAAATCGCCGGCCTTTAGCTCGCTGGCAAACTGCGTTGCCTTACCGAAGCAATACCAAACTTGAGCTTTGAAACCTCAAAGGAAGTCCCCTTTTCTTGACTCCAAATCCTACTAACCCGTAGGTATTGTCAAGTATTAATTCCATAATTCATATCGGAGAAATAAGATATTTCGGTATTCGTTGCATATCACCTGATAAGAATAGATATTTTCGAGATCGATGATTTAACGGTCGCGTAACCTTTTCATGGTTTCCCCTATATTTCCCGCTTTCGGCAAACCCGCATTTCTTAAGCAACGGCTACTTTGCGGCAAGCAACACCGCAAGGAAAGGCTGCATCATGAAAGCAAAGAATCGTGCCGCTGCGGGCAAACAAACCGCGAACCGCATCCGCCCAAAGGCACATTGGGGATGCCTTCCCACCAAACAAGATTTCCCCGCAAAGCACCAGCGAATGGATAATCCCGTCTGCGAATCACCGTTTACTACTGTGCATCTTTGGCGCTGCCCTGCATGTTTTCTTGTTGCTTCAGCAGCCGCCCGCTGGGCACAGGCAGGAAAACCTCTGGGCATTGGGGCAACCGTCGTCATTCAAGTTGAAGGATATACAGGAGCGCTACCCACCTGGTTTGCTGGAACCGATTTCACCTTGGGCAACCCGTTGGTACCAACCCGCTTATATGGCAGACGAATCGGGCAAACAGCCCCTGGCAAAGCTCATTGAGTCAAAAAAGAGGCGCAAGGGTTCACCCTGAAATGGCACGATGAAGCAGGGAAAGAGTTCGATTGGCTAACCACAAAGATCGAGAAAAGCACAACCGTCACAGGAACATTCGTTGAAGCCGATTACGAGGTCCGCGTCTCTTTCAACGATGCAAAAACCGACGACCTTACCGTAAAAGTGCCTCGGGGCAGCTCGTTTCAAACAGGCTTACGGAGCATACCGCCACCCTACCAAAGTGGGATGGGAATTCGTACGGTGGGTGGACACCTCCGACGACTCCACCTTCGATTTCACGAAGCCCATAGAGAAATCAACAAGCATATATGCCCTGTTCAAGATTGCCAACACCGCTGAAGTCGAAGCATTTGACCCCACAAAGGACATTCCCAAAACCTAACTGGCAGCTGCTACATGGGCGCAACTTGGAGTGTGCATCCCGCCAAATTTGCCATTTCTGATTTCACCGGTGAACTCAAAGGTTATGCCGGCACTGGCACCTGCTCGCTGCCCAGCGCCGCACCGCCCTCAAACACCCGAGCAGACTACGTAGCCACCCTGAAAGAGGTAAACGTCGAAGCAGGTGAGGTGGTTTACGACGTGAATATCACGCCACCTGGCGCGGCGCGCCCCGGCGGCCCAAGCAACAGCCTGGGGCTTATCGGTTATCAAACGGTGTACTTGAAAGCCGTCATCAAGAAGAACTTCGGCGGATACCTTTGAAGTGGTCAAAACTTCCTCCAATCCTTCTATCAGCGAAGGCAATCGCTGCTATTCGCTGGAGGGAGCCGTGTTTGGCGTATACAACCAAGAGGGTCGCGCGTAGCCAGCTAACAACGGGCCCCGATGGGAAAACAGCCAAGAGCCCGTTGCTACCCGCAGGCACGTACACCATTCGCGAAGAAACGGCTCCTGATGGCTTTGCTCCCGCACCTGACACAAGCGTAGCTATTACCTCGGGCAGCACCACCACAGCAAGCATTTCCGATGCACCGCAAAACACGCTTATCAACCTCATCGGCCAAAAAGATCGACGCAGAAACCAACACCCCATACCCCCTCGGATCGGCAACTCTGAAAGGAGCGCTCTTCCGCGTTAGCTACTTCGATCAAGGAGAACAAGAACCAAGGGCACTTTGGGGAATCCCGAACAGATCGAGCGTCAATCCTCCAGCCAGAAGACAACGAAGCAAAGCATGGATTACCTCGGAACCCCTAAACGCACGTGGGTTTTCAAAACAGACGAGACAGGCAGATTCGCCTTCGATGAAAACCATTTCGTTGAGGGGGATGAGTTTTATTACGACACCAACCACGCTATAGCGCTTCCCCTAGCACCGTCCTGGTAGAGGAGATACAGCCACCAACAGGGTATCTCGGCTGCGATGCACCCTGGAAGGTATCGCTAACCAGCGAAGGGACAGAAGAGCACATCAGCGCTTGGACTCCCCTTTCCTTTGAAGAGCAGGTAATTCGAGGCGACCTGGCCTTCACGAAAGCGAAAAGCGGCACCATGGAGCACCTGGCGAATGTGCCATTCCCGCACCACTTCGCACACCACAGGAGAAGAACATGTGCTGGTAACCGATGAAAACGGCATGGCCAACACCGCGTCTTCGTGGGTACCTCATTCCCGCAACACCAACGCTGGCACCTCGGCAAAAGATGGCATCTGGTTCGAGCGCGATTCGCACGGCGGGGCAGCAAAGGTCAACGACGACCTTGGCGCCCTTCCCTACGACACTTATGAAATAGAAGAACTTCCTTGTAAGGAAAATGAAGGCACCGTACTGGCGCACTTCACAATAACCATCAGCAGAGACAATACTACGCTCGATCTGGGTACCGTTGACAACGACACCATTCCCCTTGCCATTTCAGGCGAAGTCGACAAGCGCGAAACTCTCCTCAACGAAGCAGGATCGTTCGATTACTCAATCGACTATCGTTCCACCTCTAGCACTTGGGCGGACGAATTCACCATGACCGATACCATCACCTGCGCAGAAGACGGCTATGCCCACCTTACCGGCATCGCCACACCCGTGAGCTTCGAAGGCTACGACGGCATGATGAACGTGGTATCGAACCAACTTCGACCAGGAAAAGAACAGGAGAAAGCAGCAAGCGAAGAAGATGGCAAAACAGGGAAAGACCAGCGGCAATAGCGCTGCAAAGCAGAGCAAAAAGCAAGCCCGGCAGCATCGGCGAAGCCAACACCGAGGCAAGCAGCGCCAGTGACGAACAGCCAAATGCCTGCGCCGGAAACCCCTACAACCCCGACAATCCAACCAACAAACGCATCCACGACTTCAGTGGCTGGCGCATTTGGAAACAAGACGTTTCGACCCTAGGATCGCAAGAGCTTGCCGTGAACGATCTTTCGCTCGAACAGGGGGAGAGTTCATCATTGCCGTAGCCTTCGAACACGGCAGAGGCGAAGAGGGCTTTGGCACCAATACCCAAGATGCCAAGGAATGGGAGCGCCCGAACGCTATGAGAATGTTGACCTTTCCGACCTGGCAGCGAACCGAACTTCATTCAATTTGAAGGAAGCAGCGGGACCAACGCGCAGAAGAAGACAGCATGATTGCTTACGCTCCCGCCATCCTGCACATGCAAGCAACAGAGGAAACACTATCGGGCGATGCGGTTGATCTGTGGAATGTCGCGAATATCGACACCCACCGCAATTTAGAGCTTCATGACGAAGACAGAGACTCGGTTGTCCAATCAACCAACCCAGTCGAAACAGCAGCGGAATCCGTTGCTGCCAAATTACCGAAAACCAATGATGGTTCCGCTCCCGTACCCCTCCTTGTCGTTTTAGCCCTAGCAACCACCTTCGGGCTCCTGGCGTTTCCCAAACTGTGCCGACGATACGAATTAAGGCGGGCCGTCCTAAACCATCTATAGCCACCAACCTCACACCAGCGCAAAGGCTTAAACAAAAACGCGAGCTGCTCGATGAACCATCGGACAGCTCGCTTTTTTTCTTGCTACGCTCAATACTTATCGCAACAGTTAACCGGCAATGCCGCGCTTTACCGTACGACGCTTACGCTTGGGAGGCTCAACCGGATCACGGAAATCAAGCATCATCTGCTCCATGGGCGCATCACCTGGAGTGGAATCCGCCACTTTTTCAACATCTTTCACAGTCCATGCCAACGCTTCGGAGCCATGGAGTTCGAGCATTTTATAGCGTGCGTCTTGCACGTTCAGCTTAGAGCCAGCACGATGCTCGCTTTCAAACTCGATAACGCTTGATTTAGGGGCCGCCCCTTTGGCGAAACGATTGTGGCACGGTACCTGGTCATGCGGCTCCTTTCGTGAAGCGACGTTATTAGAATGGGTATTTAAGCATAACGCAAGATGGAATCCACATGAAACCATAACCAGCAAAGCCCCAAGAAGAAGAGAATAAAGGCACGGGCAGTTCCAAAGCAGCCCAACGCCCTCATCAATATGGAGGAATATGAGCCCTTTAGACCTCAAAGGCGCAGGCAGAATTTGCTGACGTTCAAACCGTCGGCATACCTCGCGCCCTACTGTATTTTCGCTACAAAACCATGTGGCGCACCTTTTTTGAAGAACTCGGCCGGACCGTTGTGGTAAGCGATAAGTCCGACCGCAGCACCCTTTGAAACAGGAGCGCACCTCTCCATCGACGAATGCTGCCTGGCATCAAAACTGTATATGGGTCACGTTGCCAGTCTTCTGGGAAAATGCGATGCCATTTTTGCTCCCAGCATCGACAATTTGGGAAACTTCAAAGGCTTCTGCACCAAATTCCAGGCATTGCCAGATTTAGTTGCCAATACCTTCACCACGCAACGTCCCCGCATCATTTCCTGCGAAGTTGATCGAGCGGACAGCCACATCAAGGAGCAGGAAGCCTACATTGACCTTGGCCAAAAGCTTGGGGCAACAAGAAAAAGAATCAAAGAAAGCCTACGCTGCCGCCGTTCGTGCTCAGACGAATAGCGACGAGAAACGCGCCCACAAACAGGAAGCTCTGTTAAAACGCGTTTCTAAAATGCCCGAAGGCGAACGCCCCTTGCGAATTCTGCTGGCGGCGCACCCCTACGTGATTCATGACGACTTTGTGGGTTCACCGCTTGTTGACATGCTAAGAGAAATGGAAACCTGCGTTCTTTTCGCCGATCGCCACAATCACGAAAAAGCGCTGGAAAAAGCTTTGAGTTTTCCGACACCCCTGCCTTGGATTGTCAACCGCGAGACCATCGGCACCATTCTGGACCTGTACGACCAGATAGACGGCATTGTTTTGGTAAGCGCCTTCCCTTTGCGGGCCCGACTCCATGACCAACGATGCCCTTATGCGCTGCATCAAAGGCAAGCCCATCCTTTCGCTCACTGTCGATGCGCAGAGCGGAACCGCTGGTTTGGAAACACGCTTGGAAAGCTTTGTCGATATTCTCCGTTACCAGCAAAGGGGTGGCTACCTGCATGAATAACGAATCAAACCACCAGCAAGGCGGAGAGCCGAACCGCAAACTGACTGCATTGAATGCCGTACAGAAGGCAGCCGACACCCTCAAACGCCGCTATTCCGATGAAATCCCCAATGCATCCATTTCCTTTATCCCCGGCACACCCGAGGGCCCTTCGCGCTCACCGCAACAAAAAGAAGCAGAAGAAAAAAGCCGATCGTCATGCGCGTACCAAAGTTGCCTTCCTTCGCTATTCCTACTACGACATTGCCTTCAAGTACTTCGTTGAGCAGGTGCTTGACGCCGACTACGTATCGTTGCCCGAACCGACGCGTCGCACGCTGGGCGGGGCGCCCAGCACATGTAACGATTTCGTATGCGCTCCGTTCAAGCACATCCTGGGTGACTACATCGAAGCGCTAGAGCGCGGCGCCGACGTTCTTGTTCAATTTGCCGGACCCTGCCGTCTGGGGGTATTACGGCGAGCTGCAGGAATCCATCCTGCGTGACATGGGCTACGAGTTCGAGATGCTCAACTTCGCCACGGTAACAGGAAAGCCAATGCAAGAGTACCTCGCCATCTGTAAAGAAAAAAAGTGAACCCGAACCTTTCTATCCCGCAAGGAGTAAAGCAGTTCCTGGCGCTTTTCAAAATGATCGAATGTCTAGACTCCTACAACGATGCCTACCTGGCAAAGGCCGGCTTCGAGGCTGAGCGTGGATCGTTCAAGCGCGCCCGCGATGATTTCTTTGCCGACATGCGCACCGTTACCAACCTGAACCAGATAACCCACTGCCTACAAACGCGGCATGGGCGTTCTTCGGGAATTACCCACAGAACCCGCCGACCCGATCCGCATCGGGATTGTGGGCGAATACTTCACTGCCGTTGATTCCCATTCGAATCTCTACATCGAAGAAAAGTTCATCGATATGGGCGTTTCGCTCGCTCGGTACTTGAACATCACGCACCGCAATCTGCATTACAACGAGGAAAACCTGCGCCGCGGCGTGAGCGAATACGTAAGCTACGACATGGGTCCCACTTACCATGACCATCGCCGCAGCAAAAAGCTATGCCGAAAAAGGGATTCGACGGCATTGTTCACCTTTAAGTCTTCTGGCTGCACGCCCGAGATTGACGTGATGCCCGTTCTGCAGCGCATCAGCAGCGACTACCATATCCTATTTTGTACCTGAGCTACGATTCGCAAACGAGCGATACCGGCCTCGACACCCGACTCGAGGCGTTCTACGACATGATTGCAATGAGAAAGGCCCGTTGATGAGCAACGCATTCCTTGGTATCGATACCGGTTCTATTTCCACTAAAGGCGTCATCGTTTTGCCTGATGGCACGATTATCGCCCGCTCTACCTTTGGACGGAAGGCAACCCTACCGATGCAGCGCGCCGTGTAGTGGAAGACCTGCACAGCCAGATAAACACCGAAGAAATCAGCGTGGTTGCCGTTGGCGCCACTGGCAGCGCACGGCGACTGGTTGGCTCTATCTTGGATGCCACTGTGGTAAAGAACGAGATTACCGCCCACGCCGTTGGCACCACCCACCTGCACCCTGATGTGCGCACGATCCGTGAAAGCGGCGGACAAGACTCGAAGATCATCTGCGTTGAAAACGGCATTGCCACCGACTATGCCATGAACACGCTATGCGCTGCAGGCACTGGTTCGTTTCTGTCGAGCCAGGCGCACCGCCTTGGCGTCGAAGTGGAAGAGTTCGGCCCCATTGCCCTAACTTCGAAAAAACCTGCCAACATTGCTGCCCGCTGCACGGTGTTCGCCGAAAGCGATTTGGCGCACAAATTGCAGGTTGGCTATCCCCGCGAAGACGTTATCGCCGGCTTGTGCAAGGCTGTTGCCACCAACTACCTGAATAACGTGGGCAAAGGCAAGCGCATTCAGTCGCCCATCGTCTTCCAAGGCGGGTGAGCAAGAACGTTGGCGTGGTTCATTTCTTCGAAGAAGCATTAAACCAACCTGTTTTAGTTGACCCCTGACGGCCATCTGATGGGCGCCTACGGCGCTGCACTGTTGGCGGCCGACGCCCCTGCCTCGAAGCGCAAGCCCTTCAATTTCGACATCTCCGATTTCGAGTTCACCACCCGCGAAGTCATCTGCCAGAAATGCGCCAACCACTGCGAAATCGTGTGTATACAAGGACGATACCCTCATCGACGCCTGGGGCAATCGCTGCGACAAAGGCGCAATCAAGGTGGGAAAATAGAAACAGGTGTCAGATTCCCACTTGTGAAGAAACAATAATTATTTCTAAAATATAATTATGTTTTAGTACTATTTATAGTGTTAAACAGCTCATAAGCGCCCCTACCTGGGGCGCTTTTATTCCCTGAAGCAGAAAGGAGGATCATTAACCATGGAAAAATCAACTTCTGCCGAACCTTGTTCGAAGAAACCCGCTTTATGAGTCTACTCATCAAGTCGACGCTTTCGAGCATCGTTGCAAGGCACGGGCTAAACCCCTATCAGGCTCACCTGCTGGGCGAAATAGCCCTCGCAGGATGGCCAAACTATCAAAAAGAACTCGCTTATCACTTGTGCGTAAAGCCCTCAAATTTCAAGCCTATCGCCCAGCCCTTTGAAGAACGCGGCCTCATCGAACGCAGGCAGGACGAAAACGACAAACGCAGCTTCCGTATCTACCTCACGGAAAAAGGCCGAGCCGAATCGGCCGCCATCGATGCAGAGTTTTCTGCCCTCTTCGAGGAAAACCCCGACGCTGCCGAGCTGCAACAGCAGGTCATCGAAGGGTTTATAGCATTCCGTAAGCTCGCAAGCCTCAACAGCCAGCTCAAAACCATCCCTACCGATCCCCCACAAGAAAGGAAAAACTAGATGGGTCTCACCCGTAATCAACAGTTATCGTTGCCATTCTGCTGGCAGGCGCCACGCTGGTTGTCTTGAACCAGACGCTCCTTTCGCCCGCATACCCCTCCATCATGGCCGACCTCCAGGCAGACGCCACCACCGTTCAGTGGCTCACCTCAGCTTATTCTTTGGTCGAAGCCATTATCATCCCGCTTTCCGCCTTTCCTTATTGGCCCGCTTCCCCACCCGAAAGCTGTTCATCGCAGGTGTTTCGGTATTCGCCTTGGGTTCCCTTATGGCGGCGTTTTCGCCCCTTCTTCGGCATCCTGCTGCTGGGCCGTATTTTTTCCAGGCAGCAGCCACCGGCGTAGTTATGCCGATGGTATTCACTGTGATTCTTCTGATATTCCCCGCGAAAAGCGCGGCAGCGCCATGGGCATTGTGTCCTTGCTTATCGGCTTTGCCCCTGCTGTCGGTCCTTCCCTTTCCGGCTTGCTGGTCGAATCCGTCGGTTGGCGCTCGCTCTTTATGCTGGTAACCGCACTGGCGGTACTTATCGTCGTCCTGGCCATCGTCTTCCTCAAGAGCTACGGCGAATTCGAACCCACCTCGTTCGACAAACCATCCGTTGCCCTGTGCTCACTGGGCCTTTTGGGACTGCTGTATGGCTTGGCCACCATCACTTCGGCAACCAACATAGCCATTCCGATCGCCCTTATCGTTGCCGGCGCCATTCTCTTGACGTTCTTCGCACGCAGGCAACTCCGCCTCGAAGTGCCGCTGTTGAAAGTCGATGTCCTGAAGAGCCGCTCATATGCCATCGTTGTCGTTCTGGTTGCCTTGCTCCAGGCCGCGCTGGTTGGCACAGGCGTTTTGCTCCCCCATCTATTTGCAAAACCTGCTCGGTGTATCTGCCCTCGAAACCGGCCTTATCATGCTGCCTGGCGCTGTGCTGGGCGCCATCATGGGCTTCTTCGCTGGCCGCCTGTTCGACAAGCTGGGTGTTCGCCGTATCGTAATCCCAGGCGCCTTGGTTGCGGCCATCGGCGGCTGCGGCTTGGTTGGCTTTGGACTCGACACGCCCGTACCCTTCATCATCGTTATCTACACCTGCCTGGGCGTTGGCATGCAGGCGCTGGTCACCCCGCTTAACACCTGGGGAATCAACACACTGGACAACCGTGTTATCCAGCACGCGAATGCACTGCAGAACACGTTGAACCAGGTAGGCGCGTCGTTGGGCACAGCTATCTTGGTTTCCCTTTCCGCAACATCCACCTTCCTGTTCCCGAGATGCCCGCAATCGAACAGGCCATGGCAGGCGACCGAATCGCATTCGCCTTCACGGCGCTTATCATGATCGCAATCTTTGCAGTTATCGTTGTCGCCGTACGCGACACTAAGAAGGAGCCTTCCGCCGCAGAGCGCGCCAATGCTCTGCGCCTGCCCACCAAGGCAGACGATCACATCGCTGTGGACCTTGCTATGAACAAGCAGCCCTACTTCGTCCACAGCACCGACTCCATCCGCGAGGTTGCGCAGATTCTTGCCACCAACAAAACCTCTGGCGTTCCCGTGGTCGACGAACATATGAAAGTGGTCGGCTTTATTTCCGACGGCGACATCATGAAGTACATCGGACGAAGCGAAGGCGCCGTTCTGGACGCAACTCTCATGCTGTACCGCGCCACTGACAACGAAAACTTCATGCAGCGCGTTTCCGAACTGCTTGACTTGAACGTTATGCGCATTGCCACCAAAGGCGCTATTTCCGTTGAAAGCGGATCCGAACTTGACGAAGCATGCCGCCTGCTGGCTGAAAAGCGCATCAAGAAAGCGCCAGTAGTAAGCGAAGACGGAACGCTCGTTGGCTCGCTTTCCCGCTCGGACGTTATTCGATCCACCATGGCAAACCTCGCTGCCATTGAAGCTCTTGCCAAGGGGTCAAAGCCCGCAAACGCCTAGCAACCCAGACCCTCCTTTTCTCCCGCCCCGCATCAAACTTTGAACTGCACCCATTTCTCGTGTCCAAAAAGTGGGTTCAGTTCACTTTCGGCCTGATGCGGGGCGTTTTGCTTTTTGGAACCATGCCTCACGGACTACAACGCGTAGTCGGCATGGGCGGACGAATCCCATCGCCCATGCACGCAGCGCCAACTTGCCGCACAAAAGAAGACCCCCTTTATAATGTGACCGCATAATTTTGGTAACGGCTGGCTGCGCCTTTTTGCGCAGGTGCTCACAAGCCGCAGGGGGAATGAAGGTGAAAGTCCTTCGCTATACCAGTAACCGTAACTTGAGCAGCCCTCGATCAAGTCGGAATGCCTGCCAGCCCGCGCCCTGGACAGAAGGAGCTCACGTGAGAGCAACACCACCTGCCGTCCTCGCGGCATAGCAAAGCGCGCCCTTGCGCTGCTTACGGCAATCGCCCTGGCAACCGCTCTAACCCCCAGCTTCGCCCTAGCAGAAGAAGCCAACAACTCGGCATCAATCACAGCAGAACAAAAACCCCACAGCTAGCAGCGCAAGCAGCCCTTCCACGGCTGACTCCGCTGCAAACAAGGCAGACGCCACGCCAGATGTCAGCGAGAGCCAGGCATCGGGCTCCAGCAACTCCGCAGGGCACGCAACAACTAGCAGTTCAAAAAAAGGCAAACGCGGGCGAATCAGCAGACATCAGTAGCCTAAATAAAGCACCGAGCCAATCCGCAGATAGTGCCGAGCCCGCAAACCAGGCATCCAGCACCAAAGCAGACACCGTTTCAGCAACACTGAAGATCTCGGTTTACGGAACTACATTGGTTTCGCATGCCTTCGATATCGAAAAAGGCAAAACTGTTGAAGACATGCTGAACTTGGCCGTCGAACAGGGCTACATCAACAGCTATTCTCACGGCAGCCCCCTACTCCTGGCTACACGGCATACTACGTGAACAGCATCACCGTAAACGGCATCGCATACACCCAACCCGCTAACTACTCGGAATACTGGTCAAGCACCATTAACGGCGCTTGGGAAAGCAACGGCATCAACGGCAACAAGATTGAATCCGACGGCTTTTCTTACGAGCTGAGCTACGTCTCAAACGATCCCAACACCAAATACGACAACGGCACGGGCGACTATCCAACCAGCCTAATGCTCCCCACCCCGATAAGGCAACGAGCAGCGACACCACTTCGTACGTAAAGAGTGAAGGCAACACCAGCGTAGTAACCTCCGCTCCCACTTCTTCCAACAATGCGGCGCTTTCCTGGAAGAAAGCCTACGGCAACGGCTATTACTCAGAAATCCTTACGCTGGGCGATTCGATCTACTTCGCCTCTTCTGCCACCAATGCTGTTTGGACCGCACAGCCCGCCGTGCTGCAAACCGCTTGAACTCAAGGGCGAGGGAAACCGCATCGCTTCCAGTTGTTCGGCACCATTGATGCTTCCACCTGCCGCATGGCGTACACCGACGGCGTTATCATCATTCCCCTCTCCAACGGCCGTTTGCCGGGGCGTATCTGCGAGCGAGATGAAAACGCTTTGGGTATCGGGCGCCATCGCATCGGGCGCTCAGAGCATTTCCACCGTAACCGCCTCTGGCGGCATGGTGTTCACCGGCACCGCCAATTCGCTTGACACGAACTACAACGCCACAACGGGCACGTTCTTCGGCATTAACGCCATCACCGGCGAACGGGTTTGGGCAAACGAAGAGGCAAACACGGGCTTCTACTGGAGCGGCGCTTGCAAGGTTGGCAACGTTTTGCTGTACGGCAACGACGCTGGCGTGCTTACCGCCGTCGACCCTGCAACGGCAAAACCGTTTCCGCACTTAAGCTGTCCTCTGCAATTCGCTCCACGGTAATCTCGAACAACGCTGAAACCGAAGCGTACGTCACAACGAACGACGGCACGCTGCACAAGATTTCAGTAGCCCCAATGGCTCGCTTTTCCGAACTGGGCACCGCTTTTTCGCTAGCAAAAGCCCCAGCACAGCAACCCTATTCCAGGGCAATCTGTTCGTTGGCGGCTGCGCAGCTGATTACACGGGAACGCTCAGCGTCATCGATGCTGCAACCATGCAGGTTAAGCACTCAACTTCCTTCCCTTCGAAGTGAAGAGCGCACCCTTGGTTGCCAAAGCAGCTGATGGCAACACATATGCCTACTTCACCTGCAACGGAGCCGAGGGCACCTGGCCGAACTACACCAGCGGCGGCGGCGCCTGGGTCTACTGCCTGGAAACCAACACCGCCACGAAGCTTTCGATGCAACCGGCAGCATGGCCAACTGGTGCACCAAATCCATCATCATGGGAGCTGACGGCACCCTGTACTGGACCAACGATTCCGGCACGCTGTTCGCCTGGCAAACGCCGCCTCTTCCAGCAACGGCAACGATTCCGACAGCACCCAAACACCCGAAAACCTGGAACCAACAACCAGCAGAACAACAAGGCGCCTGACAGCAATCCGAGCGAGCATGCTCTCGCCGCAACCCCCATTAGTGCTGGCGATGCATCTGCTGCAGCCCAAGCGCCCCTGAGCGATGCTGAAGCACTGGCCGAAAATGAAGCCTCCAACGAAGGCAGCGCTGTTACTAGCGCATCTTCCGCTCGCGGCACCTCATCTAACAACAGCAACGATTCAAAGGGCGCTCCCTGGCTGCCCATCGCAGGTATTGTTGCGGGCTGCGTCGGCCTGGTTGCCGTGGGTGCCTTCCTGTTCCGTCGCCGTTCTTTGTAGGCTGGAGTTATGGCTGAAGATCCGAAAAAACTCACCCGTGCCCACAAGATAGCGCTTGGCATAATCTCGGCTGCTTGCTGCTGCCTTATTGGCATTTCGGCGTTCGCGCTTGCTGCGCCCGACGCGCTGAACCAGGGCAATCAGGCCGAAGCCACGCAGCAGACAGACTCCGCTTCAACCGACTACGGCAACGACGTTCCGCAAGAGGGCCAATCGGACAAAGCGGCCGACCAAGACGGCAACACCCAGGACGAAGGCGACGACGCGTCGGGCAACCAAGGCAAAAGCACCAAAACGAAGGCAGCGCCCCAAGCAGCTCCGGCAATAAAGCAAGCTCCTCCAACAATGCCTCGACCAACAAGCAGACCGGCAACGGAAGCTCCCCAGGCACTACTGCAAGCTCCACCGCTTCTAGCACCGTTACGGTGTCGGTATCCGTTTCCAGTAGCGCTGCCGACGGACGCGTTTCGGGCAGCGCCCACCCCACCTTCAAGAAGGGCGCTACCGCCTACGATGCCCTGTGCGCCACCGGCCTTTCGGTTAGCACGAAAAGCAGCCAGTACGGGCTCTACGTGAGCGCTATCGGCGGCTTGGCGGAATTCGAATACGGCGGGAAAAGCGGCTGGATGTACTCCGTCAACGGAAGCGCGCAGCGTTTCCTGCGGAAAGTATGTGCTCAAAGACGGGGACACCGTTTCCTGGTACTACGTTAAGTAAATGAAGCCCACCGCCTTCGACAACTTTCACCCCGCACTTGCCCTGGTCTACTTCGCCGTAGCCTTGGTGCTTGTCATGGCCGCGCCCCACCCAACACTCCTGGCTCTTTCCTTTGTCATCGCAGCGCTCTATGGGGTGTGGCTGCGCGGCGGTAGAGCTGTTGCACGGTCGTTCGCATGGCAGCTTCCCCTACTGCCGTTATCGTTGCGGTAAACCCGCTGTTCAGCTCCACGGGCACTACCGAGTTGTTCCGCATAGGCACGCAGGCGGTGTATGCCGAAGGCTACGCCAACGCTGCCACTATGGCACTACTGCTCCTGTGCGTGATGCAATGGTTCGCCAACGCCGATGCCGTTCTGGGTTCGACAAGATAATGGGCACATTGGGCGGCATCTTGCCCACCATCAGCCTGATGATCTCCATGATCATGCGTCTTATTCCGCAATTCGTGCGACGCGGGCATGCCATCAGCAACGCATTGAATGCTTGCACCGCAGCACGCAACCCCAGCACCAGCATGGTTTCCAGTAACGTTTTTGCCGAAGAGGCAGAATCCGCCCCAGTCGCCAAAGAAGCGCACGAGGCGAAACGCGCCTGCCGCCAGAAACGACACGCCGAGCAAAATGGTGTGAACAAGCCCGCACGGCGATTTTCCGCAATTCGCTTTGCCGATCACCTGCGCACTGTCACCACGCTCATGGGGTGGAGCATGGAAAACTCGCTGAAACCGCCGATTCCATGCACTGCCGCGGATGGGGCGCCAACCGCAAGCGGACAACCTTCCGCCGGAACCACTTCCGCACCTATGACGCGTTTGCGCTGGGCGCTCGCGTTGCTCTCCGTCGGAGCGGGCCGCTGCCGCTTACACCCCTCATGAACGGCTTCGGATTCTTCCCCGCCTTCCATGGCAGCCTGGGCAACCCGCTTGCTGCCCTCTATGCGCTGGCCCTGTGTTTCCCCCTCATGCTGGAACTGTTAGGAAAGGTGCGCCGATGAGCGCCGCTTTAACATTCGACAATTTCGCGTTCTCTTACCAAGCCGCCGCTGAAGCAGAGCTGCTAACAGAACGCTTCGCCGCACAACCGAACCAAGACGGGCGCCCCCTTATCGGGCCCCTTTGCGCGGAAATCGAAGAAGGATCGTTTACGCTGATCACCGGTGCCACAGGCTGCGGCAAAACCACGCTGTTGCGTTGCTGCAAGCCAGAGCTTGCCCCCAACGGAACACGCACTGGGTCCATCAAACTCTTCGGACAAGAGTCTTCCACTCTGAGCGTCGAAGAATCGGCAAGCACCATCGGCTTCGTTATGCAGAACCCCGACAACCAGCTGGTATGTTCTGAGCCTTGGCACGAATTGGCTTTCGGCTTGGAAAACTTGGCTGTCTCCCAAGATGCCATGCGTCGCCGCGTTGCGGAGATTGCCCATTTCTTTGGCATGAACAGCTGGCTGCATCAAAACGTGAACAATCTTTCAGGAGGGCAAAAGCAATTGCTGGCTCTTGCCAGCGCGCTCGCCTCGCGCCCCTTGCCTGCTCTTGCTCGACGAACCCACCAGTCAGTTAGACCCCGTGGCCGCCCATTCACTGGCGCACGCCCTTCCGCATTAACCGCGAGCTGGCATTACCGTGCTTGCCACCACCCATGCCCCCGAACTTATGGCACCCCTACGCCACGCAAAGGCTCGCCCCTGCAAACGGCCAGCTTAAGGGAAGCGGCACTCCCCCGTCTAAGATATACATCCCTGCAGCGCCCACTGAAAACCCCAGTTCAACGCACTAACGAACCAGTTCTGCAAGTTCGCGACGCTTCGTTTCGTTACGAGCGTAAAGCACCCTTCGTCCTTAAGGGCTGCAACCTTACTGTGCAAAAAGGAACCATGCACGCTATTGTGGGCGGCAACGGGTGCGGCAAATCAACCCTGCTGGCACTTTGCGGCAGGAACAATGCGCCCCGAACGCGGCCGCATAAAAGCGCCGCTTCGAGAAAGCCAAGGATTCATTCCGCAAGATCCGAAAGCGCTGTTCGTGTGCGACTCCGTTGCCGAAGAACTGCGCGACTGGCAACGCGCATGCGGCTATGGGGACGAAGAAATTGACGCCATGATGCGGCGCTTGAAGCTGCAGGGGCTGGAAAACCTACATCCCTATGATCTTTCCGGCGGCCAGCAACAGCTGCTAGCGTTCGCAAAAGTGCTGCTCACACGCCCAAAGCTGTTGCTTCTCGACGAAGCAACCAAAGGACTCATACCGAAGCAAAGCTCATGGTTGCAAAGCTCTGCCGCACTGACAGCAGAGGGAGTCACCATAGTCATGGCGACACACGACCTGCCCTTTACGGCTTGCGCAGCAGCGCCATAACCATGCTCTTCGACGGCGAAGACGCGCACCGAAACACCGAGCGAATTCTTCCGCAACAACTTGTTCTATCGCGCTACCGAAAACGACTTCACGCGCGCTTGGGGGGAACCTGTGAGCACCCCAGCAAAACATATGTTGCGCTCTGCCGCCGAAACAGTTGCCCTGCTGGCACCCCTCGCCGCTTTGCTGACGTGCGCATACTTGCAGATCGAACAGTCGGGGTTGCTCACGCTGCTGGTAGGTTGCGCTGCACTGGCGGTATTCTTCTGCGGGTTCAGGCGGGAAAACCCGCCCTGCGCCAAATCATGCCCACGGCAACCTTTGGGGGCATTGGCAGCAGCGGGACGTATTCTGTTTGCACCCATTCCCGACTTCAAGCCAGTGAGTGCCATCTGCATCATTGCCGGAGCGGTGTTCGGCAAGCACAGCGGCTTCATGGTGGGAGCGCTTGCGGCGCTGTGCTCCAACTTCTTTTTTCGGACAGGGACCGTGGACGCCCTGGCAGATGTATGCCTGGGGATTGGTAGGATACGTTGCCGGCGTATTGGCAACAACGGCGTATTTCGTTGAGCGAACGGCTTGGTGCCCATGGTCCCAGCTTGGGAACCGTCGTTCTGCTCTGCTATGGCTTTCTGTCCGGATTGGGCTACGGCTTCATCCTGAACAGTTGGTATATCGTGGCATTCCTGGTACCGGTAACGTGGCAAGGGGCGCTGGCAGCCTACCTGGCCGGCCTGCCGCTAGACTTGATCCACAGCATAGCCACCGTGATATTCCTTTCCGCCCTCTACCTACCCTGGAAACGGAAACTAGAACGCATCAAACGCAAATACGCCCTGCGGTAAAAGTATTATTTGGTGTTAACCCGATGCACAGGATTCCCAATTTATTTAGCTTAATCTGACTTGTTTTTTCAGGTTTGAAGTTATGAAATCACAAAAGCCTGTCGGCATTTTCGTTTCTCGAATCCGAATAAATTGCCGAAACCGGAAAGTGAACCCTTCTTGCGAAACAAATGGAAGGCTGACAACGTCAGGTATCAAAACCTCCCAAGCAGATCCGCTGATAGCGAGAAGGGCGGCATCTTCATTGTCCGAAAAAAATCCCAATGCTCTCCCGGCTGTTGTTGAGCATCTCAAATGAAGATTCACCCCATAATCAGAAGCCAAATCTTTCAAATAAGGGCAAACTTCTTCCGCATGAAACGGCAAAGCAAGTTTGACCGTCTTCAAATCATGCACTGAAAGTGCATCCCGAGATACCAACGGGTTATTCGACCCCACTAGAAGATTAGGCGATACAGAATAGAGAAACTTTCGCTTAAAACCCTCGAGCATCGGGGGTACCGGAGCAGGACAGCAAAGTCAATATAGCCCAGCCTCAAACGGACAAGCACCCTCGTTGGGCAGTTCGATCAGACTTTCCACCCAACTCCACTATTTCCTTAGCAGACCCTTTTTACAAACGGAGGAATCAAGGGGTCCCCTTCGCCCCCAAGACGCAATAGCGCACCTCATTTTTCCCTCGTCGGAAATACGTAACCTATACGAGGAAGCAATTGAGCCTATTTTGCCTGCATGGTGAATAACCGCTGCCTCTTCGGCAATTAACAACCCTAATGTCTGTCGGCGATATAGTTTTCCCCGCTTCAAGCCCAGTTCCGACTTTCCAAAGTCTTATGGCCTTCGAAACAGCCTGGGGAGTTACGAACTGCTCTTTTTGCGGCACGGAATAACTCTAGATGGAAACAAGATATTCAAGTTGGCTGATATTATTGCCCCTCAAAAGAAAGGGTCGCCAGCCGTCAATGGCGACCCTCTTGCATAAGACTAACTCCGCAAAAGATCAGAAAATTCAAAGACACCTATCTGAGTTTCCCCATCTTCAGCGTAATAGTTCCCTCCAACATTTCTAACCGCCCCAGCGCCAACGCCTACGTCTTTTTCACCAGCGGCATTCCAAATCGGCTTTGTCGAATTAACCAACAACCCAGCACCATCATAAAGATCAGCACTAGCGCCAATCTTGCCTTCCGCAATCGAGCTATTGGTTTTTGCATAAGCCCAACCCGTAATGTAATTCTGGCTTCCGGACCGGGACATAGATTCTATTCCGGCTTTATGGGTAATCATGTAATTCCCCCATAGGTATAGGCTTTCTGATTGCCCCAAACTTTGCAATTTGTTGCTACTTGCCCTGGACCAACCCCATTGGTTACCCGAATCCATCGTTGCCACAATCATCAACCCATCCATTTTAGAGGCGACTTTTCTGCAAGTTGATGCCACCGGGGTCCGTTGTCATTCACCAATTGGGAACAGGCAGATTCCGCCCAAATCGACAAGATGCAACCAATTCTCAAAGAGGAAGAACCTCGCATCACAACGATTGGGCATCGAACCCGACTCAAGAATTTCATCCTGATCAGCCGCGGAGAAAACACCGCATTCGCCCTCCCCGAAACCGAAAGAGCAAACAAGGGAGCCGCGAGATTCCCCAAGAATAAAAAAGAGACATCAAGATCGTATGAAGCAAGTTACAACGCCAATTTTCCTCGGCCCCGCCAAGCAGCACAAAGGTTCACCCAAGCTAAAGCAACGTTTTATGATCTTGGTCAACAAGAAAACGTTCCGCCCCGATGGGGGTATTCCCTGAAGCGTCATCCGCCGATTGGCTTGAGTTTGCGCAGCCTTAGCAATCCGAGGCAAACACCAACAACATGACAACATTGAGGAAACGCATAGCTACACCTCTTCTGTAAGGGAACCCCTCCTTGCGAACTGAATTGAGCATTTGCTCAAACTTTCGCAATTCAGCAGAATTCCCAAATCGACCGATAATGAATCAGCCTATTCAGCCAGGCCATTCAGCATTAAGGAAAAAGGTTTAGGGCATTAACGATTAGTTGAGATGACGACAGCCCGTAGGGACTTCCAGCCAGCAGTGCAAAATAACGCAGGCTTCGGGGTGGCGCGAGGTGGTCGAGACACTCGGCGTTTCAAATTAAAATATTTAAGAAAATGAACGAAGGAACGCAGCGAACGGTAGCGGAGTGGGTGGCTCGAACCCTCGCGCCACCCCGAAGCCTGCGCCAAGCACGAACGCCGGCCACCACCAACCCGCTCGATGCCATACTCTATGGTGCCTGTTGCAATCTGCTTATCGAGAAGTGGCGCGGGCGGCACAAGACGACATCACCCGCGAAGCCGCTCGGGCGGGGCTCTTTACCCGTATGCATTTCAGCCCCGGCAACGGTGACTTGCCGCTAACTATTCAGCTCCAGCCCATCAAAGCAATCGCCGTGAAATACGGCTGCTGCGTTATTGGCCTGCGCCTTACCGAAAAGACATTCCGACTACGGCACAGGAACGTTTCCGAACAGTCCTTCAGCGAGCAATAGGCAAACGCACACGGCCCGATAATGCACTGCCGCTATCGGGCCTCTTTTTCACTGTTGGCGCCCCTGCTCCCAAAAGGGCTTCGTTGAAACAGACGATCCCTAAGCGGCTATCGTCGATGCCGAGCCGATCTCGCCCAAGCCCATCCCCGTTACCCGAGCAGACAGCCCGCCGCAACAGCAAACCTAAAGCAAAGGCTTTCATTGTGATGTCGTTTCCCCTGCAAGCGCGTTGCATCCGGCTACACTTCATACCCTTAAAGGAGCCCTTCCATGAACATGTCTCCCCACTGCTCTGCGCAAAAAACAATGCGGAGCCTGCCAGTTGCTTTCCCTTCCTTACGAAAAACAGCTGGAACGCAAGCAAAACAGATGATTGAACTCTTCGAAACCTTTCGCAGGCGAGGGCACCGGGTGTTCAACCCCATCGCAGGGATGGACGAGCCCTATTACTGCCGCAACAAGGTCACTTCGCCCCTATGTTCCAGGACGGAAGACCAAAGGCGGAAAGAAGCCTCGGGGCAAGAAGGGGCAATGTCGGTGCAAAGGGCGCACCGCAGCACGAAATCCTTTGCGGCATGTACGCAGCTGGCACGCACCGCGTCATCAACACCGATTCCTGCCTTTTTAGAAAACAAAGACGCCAAGCAGGCGGTTTGGGCTATTCGGTCGCTCATGCAGCGCTACCACATGGTGAGCCCTATAACGAAGACGCCAACACAGGCTTCATTCGTCACGCCGTTATACGCGTAGGGCACACCACCGGCGAATTGCTGGTCACCGTCGTTACTAACGGCAAGGGAGTTTCCCGCCTCGCGCAATTTTTGCCGCGAGCTGAAAAGCGCTGCCCCGCCATCACTACCGTGGTGCAGAACGCAAACACCCGCCAAACCAACGTGATCTTGGGCGATGAAGGCGAAAAAGACGCTCTATGGCCCAGGATTCATAATCGACGAGTCTCTGCGGGCTCACGTTCCGTATTTCATCGCATTCGTTTTACCAGGTCAACGCCACGCAAAACCGAGGTGCTGTACCGAAAGGCCATCAAGATGGCGCATTTTACCGGCACTGAAACAGCCATGGACGCCTACTGCGGAACAGGCACCATCGGCCTGGTGGCGCAAAAAGGGGCTGCCTGGTGCCGAAACCGCCCACGCTGCACGTGCGTAATTGGCGTAGACAACGTGGCATCCGCCATTAAAGACGCGCGCGAAAACGCCCGCCACAACGGCATCGAAAATGCCGATTTCACCGCTGAAGATGCCGGGCATTTCATGGATAAGCTGGCAAGGGAAGGCGAATCGCTCGATGTTCTGCTGATGGATCCGCCACGCGCAGGACCAAATGAGCAGTTCCTTCGTTCTGCTTAGCTTGGCGCCGAAGCGCATCGTCATCTCCTGCAACCCCAACACGCAGGCGCGCGACGTTGAATATCTCGTTAGCACGGATACCAACTTACCGAGGTTCAGCCTGTCGACATGTTCCCCCACCAACCACGTGAGAACATCTGCGCACTTCAGCTGCAGTAATTAATCAAAGCCTTTGCTTATACGCGCTCCTGATCATTTTAGGCCGCATCTTCCCGAACTCCGATCGAAAAGGTAAGGCTGAGTTTTGAGAAGTG
>VOFG01002390.1_pt1 | contig 49468 bp, 78 predicted proteins | sample 5384171 | NCBI WGS metagenome assembly VOFG01 (sample SAMN12384726, study PRJNA508395) | human gut metagenome | isolation source: healthy gut F | host: Homo sapiens
TCTGAGGTTGCTCCGAAGATCAATACTGTTGACCGCTTCAAGGTCTTCCTCTGGAATGCTGTCCATATTGAACGTAAAGACAATAAATTTTTCCATCCGACGACACCTCTCGCTTGTATGTGTACACACATCGTAGCACGGCGATAGCTCGGTTTTTCAATAGGCTTTTCAAAAGTCAGCACTTTAAAATGTAACTTTCCTGCGTTCGCAAGCCGATTTGATGGTTTTATGCTGCCGGACATACTCCGCATTGAAATCCCCACCTATTGGTTTTGCCGTTTTGTGGGGTAATTAACGCAATCGCAAATATTCATGCTCATCAGAGCGATGTTCATTATAGCGTGATTTACTGTTTCGTAGGGTTTACCACGAGGATGGCAACTACTTCACCCGTTTTACTATCCTTGTCTTACAGAGCAGAAAACAAACGTTTTTTCGACCCTTAAACGCACAAACAGGTAGCATCCAACCGAAGTTGAATGTCGCCTGTTTTGTCCAATCCTGTTCCACAGTTGCCGATTTCGTAATTTTCTCAAATTACTGTCTTACCGGCACACGCCACTACGCGGCCCCTCTTTTTATATCAGCATCCACCGGCAAGCCTACCCTTTTTGGGGTCACAAAAGAGGTAGGTATAACGGCAACTGCCAATTAAAAGGCCCTGCCGCAAGGTAGGCAGGGCCGATAAACCGCAATGCAATTAAACCGCAATGCAATATTAAGAATCAAATTTCCGGCTTCATCCAAGCCCCATCTTTCAAACACTCCAGATGCACATGGGAAGCCAAATCCGCCTCGGCAGGGATGGCCGCGACCACCCCAATCACATCCCCGGCGGCCGCATCGCCGCCCACAACACAGCTGGGTGTAACCCCGCAATACCGCCAGGTGCAGCCGTTTGCATCAACGATCTCCACCACGCCGCCCCAAAGCGCATCGTCCTCCACAACAGAGACCCGCCCGCCCTTCACGGCGGGCACCTCATCCCCGGCAGCAGCGGCAGCATCCACGCCATTGTGCGTCCGCCAATCGCCAAAGGGTTGCATTGTACACCAGCTCGTCGCCGCTGTAGGGGCCAGCACCTTACCCTGCCAGAAGTCCGAAGGCTTTGCCGCAGCACCGGACGGCGCGGCAGAAGCGGCGGGTGTGGGCGATGCAGCGGGCACACCGGAAGCAGCATCCGAGGACGGCGATGCCGATGAGGCAGGCGCAGGCGTACGCACCGGCTCGGGCTGGGTCGTATCGGGTTTGTTTACGGTCGTATCGTCCTGCCATGGGGTCTCCTCCTGTACGGTGCCGGTCAGCTCAACAACTTGGTTCAAGACACTGCGCAGCGCCAGCACCCCGGCCGCCGTGGCCGCAAACACCACCGCCAGACAGGCCAGATACAGCCCCTTCTGCTTAAAAAATGCTTCAAATGCTCCATCGTCCCCCGGTCCTTTCGGCAAAATTTGTGTATGCCGTTAGTTTGGACCGGGGACGATGGGTTTATTCACATTTTGTAGGACCGTACACAAAAGGCCCCCTCTGCGAGGGGGGCTGCTCTGGGTCGCGCCTTATTTCTCGTGCAGCACGTCCAAAAGTTCCATCACCCGCATGGTGCGCATCCGGGCTGCAGCCTCGGCATCCGCGTCTTTTTCCGCAATGATCCGTGCAAACCCGCAAATTCATAGGCCATACGGTGGCGTTCCGGCTTGGGGCCGTCCACACGGGTGCCGCCGCCGCGCACGCCGCCCAGTACACTGTACACCACGGGCAGGGCGTTGGTTCCGCCCTCCACCACCAGGTAACCGCCCGGCCCTTGCAAAAACCATGCCGTTGCGGCCCCTCGCTGTCCTTGGCGGCCAGCGCCGCTGCTGTGAACCCGCCGTAGTCCAGCAGCGCCAGACCGGCAGTATCTATGCCGTTTGGCCCGCAGCTGGGGCGGTACTCGGCCCGGCCGGGCACGCCCAGCAGCCCGCACAGCAGGTGCAGGTTGTAAACGTTCATGTCGTTCAGCGCACCGCACAGACAGGCCGGGTCAAAGGTGGTGTTCCAGATGCCCTTCAGGTAGTCATCGTACCGGGCGCTGCGGGCGCAGAAGCTGGCCATCGCGCCGCGCACCTCACCGATCTTGGGCAGCTCGGCCTGCAAAAAGGCGTACTGCGGCAGGTAGGGGATCGTGATAGCCTCCATCAGCACCAGCCCCTTGGCGTCCGCCAGGGCAAACAGCTCCCGCGCCTCGGCCGCTGTGGCGGTGAAGGGCTTTTCCAGCAGCACATGATACCCGCCTGCAGCGCCCGCTTGGCCGCCGCATAATGCAGGTGGTTGGCCGTGCCGATGTACACGGCATCGAACCCGCCCGCCGCGTAGGCTGCGGCCTCGTCGGTATACACGGCCGGCACGCCGTACCCGCCGCCCAGGCATGGGCCTTCTCGGCGCTCTGCGGCCGGCAGACAATCGCCGTCACCTCGACCTCCGGCCAGTTTCCGATCTCCCGCATTACCTCCGCCACGATCCGGCTGGTAGACAACACTGCAATTTGTAAAGCCATTTTCAGCACCTCGCACATCTTCATTTGTAGGTATTATAGCATGATTTTCTTATTCCCGCCTGACGGCAAAAGCTGGAAACCGCTCCGGCATGCACCTCGGCCGAGATGCTGCAATATTCCTCCCCATTTGCCGCAATAGAAGCTTTCTGTTTCTCCGATAACCGTCCTAACCACCTTCCCGGCTTAAGCGCCGCCCCCATCTCAACAAGGCTCCCCATTTGCCCGGGATCCGAAACAGCATTTTCCGTCCCTGCCGGGATAACGGCATTTTCCGTCACCAGGGCCCCTGCTGCCACCAGCGAGCCGGCCCCAATCACCGCACCGTTCAAAATCGTGGCGTGCATGCCGATCAGACAATCATCCCCACGGTACACCCATGCACCACGGCACTGTGGCCAATGGACACATTCCGTCCAACCACCACATCCAGCCCCGGGCCGGTGTGCAGCACGGCGTTGTCCTGCACGTTGCTGCCCGCACCAACGGTGATGCGCCCGGTATCGGCCCGCAGCACCGCGCCGTACCAGACGCTGCTCTCCTCGGCCAGGGTCACATCCCCGCCAGCGTGGCGTTGTCCGCCACAAACGCCGCCGCACCCACCTGCGGCGCACGGCCATCCACTTTATAAATCGCCATAACAGCCCCTCCTAATTGCTTTTCTCCATCATACACCTCCGCCCTTAAAATTGCAAAGCCTGCGCCCCTGTGCTACAATATCCCTATGGCAACACCGCACATTCCTGCCTGACGGCTTAAGCACCTTAGAATTATGCGGTATTGCCCTATCATACCCCCTCACACCGCAAAGGAGACCCAATGCCCATCACCCCCACCAACATCAAACTCATCTGCAGCGACATCGACGGCACGCTGCTGCAATACGGCAAAAAGACGCTGGAAGAGGAAATCCTCTCCCAGATCAAAGCCCCTCTCCGCCCGGGGCATCCTGTTCTGCCCGGCGTCGGGGCGGCAGTACACCAGCCTGCGCAAACTGTTTGAGCCGGTAGCCGACTGCTGTGTTTTCCTGTGCGAAAACGGCGGCGTGCTGTACAAAAACGAGCAGTGCATCGGCAAGACCCCCATGCCCCGCGCCCTGGCCGAGGAGATTGCCTGGGACATGTGGAACCGCTGCGACGGTCAGGGTGAGGTCATGCTCTCCGGCCAGTGCTGCGGCTATCTGATGTCCCGCGGCTTAGGGATGGCGGACCGCGTAAAATTCATCGGCAACAAGTACAAATTCATCCACGACCCCTGCCGAGATCCCCGAGGACATCGTCAAGGTCAGCGTCTATCTGCACGAGGGCGTGGAAAAGTACGTTGACCGCTTCGTCCCCGCTGGCAGCAGGCCAATGCCGCCGTGGCCGGGCCGTACTGGATCGACACCACCCTGGCCAACAAAGGGCACCGGCGTGGCGCTGCTTTGCAAAACGCTGGGCATCACCCCCCGCCGAGGTCATGGCCTTTGGCGACAACTTCAACGACACCGCCATGCTGGACCTGGTGGGCACGCCCTACATCATGGACAGCGCCGCCCCGCCCTGCGCGCCCGCTACCCGCTGCACACGCCCCGGCCCGAGGACGTGCTGCGTACCCTTTTGGCACATTTCTGACCCAAACAGCACATATGCAGCCAGCGCTCCATCCGTATCCCTTTGTTGTACCCGCATGGAGAATCCGCCCATCCTCAACCGCATATTTTTACGCACAAATCGCCAAAATGTACGACAACAAATGCTCTGTTTTCGGTTGACGCTCACGCCGCAGTGTGTTATTATTATAACGACTTAATGGAGAAGCTCCGCCCGGATTTCGCGGAGAATTAGGAGGAAACCAAAATGAAAGAATTCGTCTATACGATCAAAGAACCCGTTGGCATCCACGCCCGTCCCGCCGGCATGCTGGCCAAAGAGGCCAAGGCCTGCCAGAGCACCGTTACCATCGTGGACAAGAACGGCAAGTCCGTTGACGCCACCCGCCTGATGGCCCTGATGGGCATGGGCATCAAGTGCGGCGACACCGTCACCGTCCAGATCGAGGGTGCTGACGAGGAGACTGCCGCCCCCGCCATGGAGAAGTTCTTCAACGAGCATCTGTAAACCTTATTGCACCACCCGGCCGCGGCAGCCCCAACCAAACGGAGGCCGCGGCTTTTTTCGCATCCTACATGAAAAAGGGAGGATTTTGCACGATGATCACCATTCAGGGCAAGGGCGTTTCCGCCGGCGTGGGCGTAGGCCCGCTGTACTACTATCGCCGCGCCACCGCCGAGATCAAGCGCTATACCGTAGAAGATACCGATGCCGAGTGGCACCGCTTCAAAGGGTGCGCAGACCGGCGCAGTCGAGCAGCTGGGCGTGCTGGCCGAGCAGGCCCGCAAGGAGGCCGGCGACGAAGCCGCCATGCTGTTTGAGACCCACCAGATGATGGCCGAGGACCTCGACTATGAGGAGGCCATTGAGGATCGCATCGTCAACCAGAAAATGAACGCCGAGGCCGCCGTCTCCGACACGTCAGAGCAGTTTGCCGAGATGTTTGCCTCTATGGACGATGCCTACATGCAGGCCCGCGCCGCCGACGTCAAGGACGTCAGCCAGCGCATCCTCAGCATCCTGTGCGGTGTGGTGCAGGGCGGCATCGCCTCCGACGTGCCGGTCCTGCTGGCCGCCGACGATCTGGCCCCTCCGAGACGATCCAGCTTGACAAGACCAAGATTTTGGGCTTTATCACGGCGGGCGGCTCCGGCTCGAGCCACACTGCCATTCTGGCCCGCACAATGGGCATCCCGCCATCGTCGGCATGGGTGATGCGCTCAAGCCCGAGTATGAGGGCCGCGCCGCCATTGCGGACGGCAGCACCGGCGCGCTCGTCATCGACCCCGATGACGACACCCGCGACCGCCTGATGAAAAAGCGCGATGAGCAGCTGCGCCTCCAGCGTCTGCTGGAAACGCTGAAGGGTCAGGCCAATGTGACGAAGGACGGCAAGACCATCCGCATCTACTGCAACATCGGCTCGCCCGAGGATGTCCACGCCGTGCAGGTCAACGACGGCGGCGGCATCGGCCTGTTCCGCAGCGAGTTCCTCTATCTGAACTCCTCCACCTTCCCCACCGAGGACGAGCAGTTTGAGGCCTACAAGCAGGTCCTGTCCGACATGGACGGCAAGGAGGTCATTATCCGCACGCTGGACATCGGCGCTGACAAGCAGATCGGCTACTTTGACCTTCCCAAAGAGGACAACCCCGCCATGGGCATGCGCGCCCTGCGCATCTGCCTGACCCGCCCGGAGATCTTCCGCACCCAGCTGCGCGCCCTGTTCCGCGCCTCTGCCTACGGCAAGCTGGGCATCATGTTCCCCATGGTCACCAGCGTGTGGGAAGTGCGGGAAGCCAAGAAGCTGTGCGAGGAAGTCAAGCGCGACCTCAAGCATGAGGGCATCCCCCTACAGCGAGGATGTGCAGATCGGCATCATGATCGAGACCCCGGCCGCCGCCATCAACAGCGACCGTCTGGCCAAGGAAGTCGACTTCTTCAGCATCGGCACCAACGACCTGACCCAGTACACCCTGGCCTGCGACCGCCAGAACAACGACCTGGGCCGCTTCTACGACCCGCACCATCCCGCCGTGCTGCGCCTGATCAAGCTGGTCACCGAGAACGCCCACAAGAACGGCATCTGGGTCGGCATCTGCGGCGAGCTGGGCGCTGACCTGGCCCTGACCGAGACTTTCCTGGCCATGGGCCTGGACGAGCTCTCCGTCACCCCCGCGCCGTGCTGCCGCTGCGCAACGCTGTCCGCATGACCGACACCCGCGAAAGCGCCGAACGCCTCATGGCTGAACTGGACGCTGATTATACCGCGCGGTAAGATTTAAATTTTAATAGCATTCCCCGGCGCCTGCCCACCTTGCGGCAGGGCCTTTTTATAATGGGTTACTTCCATTAGGGCCTGCCTTTTGGGTGATTCCCATTTCCGCCCATTAAAAAGTGGCTCACCGCAAAATGGTGTGAACCACATAAAACACAGTATAAAAACAAAAATTACAAAACCTTCGACAAAAACGCCTTCAACCGCTCGTTTTCCGGGTTGGCAAAAAACTCCTTCGGCGGTTTGTCGACCTTGACGACGCCTTCGTCAATAAAAATCACACGACTCGCCACCTCGCGGGCAAACCCCATCTCGTGGGTCACACACACCATCGTCATGCCGCTGCGGGCCAGTTCCTTCATCAGCTCCAACACCTCGCCCACCATCTCGGGGTCAAGGGCCGAGGTCGGCTCGTCGAACAGCAGCACGTCGGGGTTCATGGCCAGCGCACGCACAATGGCAATGCGCTGCTTCTGCCCGCCGGAAAGCATGTTGGGGTAGGTGTCGGCCTTGTCGGCCAGCCCGATGCGCTCCAGCAGTTCCATGGCCTTCTTGTCGGCCTCGGGCTGCTTCATCAGGCCCAGACGCACGGGGGCCAGCGTGATGTTCTTCTTCACCGTCAGGTGGGGGAACAGGTTGAAATGCTGGAACACCATGCCCATCTTCTGGCGCACATGGTCAATGTCGTGGTCGGTCACAGCCTTGCCGTTGAAGATGACCTTGCCGCCGTCCGGCTCTTCCAGCCGGTTCAGGCAGCGCAGAAACGTGGATTTGCCGCAGCCGGAGGGGCCGACCAGCACCACGCAGTCGCCTTTGTCAATGGTCAGGTCTACGCCTTTCAGCACCTGCAGACCGCCGTAATTCTTTTTCAGTCCTTTAACGTCGATCACTTTGTGCCAGCCTCCTCTCAAATTTTGCCAGCAGCGCGCTGAACAGCATGACCAGCACCAGATAGGTCGCGGCCACGCCGAGCAGCGGGAACATAGGCTCATAGGTACGATTCATGATGCCCTGCGCGGCATACAGCAGCTCCTTGCCGCCGATGACCGTGATCAGCGAGGAATCCTTCAAAAGCATGATGAACTCATTGCCCAGCGCAGGCAGGATGGAGCGGATGGCCTGGGGGATGATGATCTCGAACATCGTGGTCATGTAATTCAGGCCCAGGCTGCGCCCGGCTTCCATCTGGCCGGGGTCCACGGCCATGAGACCGCCGCGGATGATCTCCGACACATAGGCGCCCGAGTTGATGCCCAGCGCCAGCGCACCGACCATCGTGAAGTTGCGGCTGCTGGCGAAGATGACCATGCTCATGATGAGCAGCTGCACCATCATAGGGCGTGCCGCGGATGACCGTGACATACACCTGGCACACGGCGTTCAGCACACCCAGGATCGGGTTGCGGTGGTGGGGTTTCTGCTGGGCATGACCCACGCGGACCATAGCCACGATGGCGCCCAGCACAACGCCCAGTACCAGCGCAATGGCTGTTACCAACAGCGTGGTACCCACGCCCTTAAAATACTGCTGCCAGCGGTCAGAATACAAAAACGCCTGGTAGAATTTCACAAAGAAATCCTGTCCAAAGTTCAGCTTATCGCCGTTTTTTGCCATTTCTGAAAGCATTTCAAACTGTGCTTCCATCGCACCACAACCTTTCCCGGCCGCGCCGGTGCCGGGTTCCTAGGGTGTATCTGATAAGTCAAAAGTGGTGGAAAATTCCTAAAAAGCAACAGCTGGCCGGAGGGAATCGCGCCATGTGCAAGGATGAGCAACGCGGCGAATTTGAACAGCCTACTTTTCGGATACACCCTAATAAAACAAAAGCGCGCCGGGTGCCCCCGGCGTGCCCTTTCGACAGTGTTCAAACGCCCCTACGTCAGATTTTACTCTGCCTTGATGTATTTGTCAACGATGCCTGCAGGGTGCCGTCAGCCTGCAGCTCCTCGAGTGCGCCGTTGATGGCGTTCAGCAGCTCCGTGTTGCCCTTGGCCAACGCCGATGGCGTAATCCTCCTGCGCATAAGCGGTGTCGAGGATCTTCAGGCCGGGGTTGGCAGCCACGAACTCCTTGGCGGGGGCGTTGTCGATAACAACAGCGTCGACCTGGCCGTTGTTCAGGGCCTGCACAGCGGTCAGACCGTCGTCGTAGGCAACGACATTGTCCTCGCCGAAGTCGTCGGTGCAGTAGAGATAACCGGTGGTGCCGCGCTGAGTGCCGATGATCTTGCCGGCCAGATCGTCAGCGGAAGCAATGTCAGAATCCTCGGGCACGATGATGGACTGGATGCCCTCGGCGTAGGTGTCGGAGAAGTCCATGACCTTCTGGCGCTCGTCGGTGACGGTGACGCCGGCCATGACGATGTCGCTCTTGCCGTTCTGGGCAGCCAGCAGAGCGGCGTCAAAGTCCATGTCGTCGACCTGCAGCTCCAGACCCAGCTTCTCGGCGATGGCAGCGGCGATCTCAATGTCGATGCCCTCGAAATCACCGTTGTCGGTGGTCATCTCATACGGGGGAAAGCGGCGTTGGTGGACATCGTCAGCTTACCGGCGTTGACGGTGGTCACTTCGCCGGCGGCCTCGTCGCCTCAGCAGCAGCCTCGCTGGTCTCCTCGGAAGAAGCAGCCCGCTGGAGGCAGCCTCAGAAGAAGCAGCAGAGGAAGCGGAGCCGCCGCAGGCGGCCAGGCTGAGCACCATAGCGGGTGCCCATCAAAAGAGCAGTGATTTTTTTCATGGTATATTCCTCGAATCAATTATTCAATAAATTCCCAAGCCCTCACTTGGTATGTATCCAGTATAGTTGCATAAATATGTAAAGTCAATGTATAAAATCAAATTTAATAACTTCGCCGCGTTTTACATGGGCGCGGTGGCAGGGGAGTGGAAAGTTTTTTGTCCCCATCTTTTTGCCGGGCAATTTAGCAGAGAGGGTGCCTCCAAATTTTCAAATTTTCCTCTTGACTCCCCCCAAATCTTGTGCTATAAATAAACTATCTTCATCCTGACAAAGCCATGAGGCAGACAAACGGAACGCACCCCAGCCACACAAGAGAGAACCGCCGCGGCAGACCCGCGTGGTGCAAGCGGTTTTTGCGCAGCCTGCGTTCTTACCACTGCCGAGCGCGGGGGCGAACCTCCGCCGGGTACGGCCCGTTACAGCCGGCACGAGCGGCGCTTACCTTTTATATAGAAGCGCAATCTGGGTGGAACCGTGGAGCTTTGCATGCTTCATCCCTTTTGTAAGCGAGGGATGGAGCATTTTTTATTGCATTTTTGTGCAATTGCAAAAGGAGCGTACAATCATGAAGATCATCTACAAAGACGGTACCGTCGCCGAGTGCCCGCAGGACCAGGAGCTGCATGTCCTGCGCCACACCGCTGCCCATATCATGGCCCAGGCCATCAAGCGCCTGTACCCCCAGGCGGACTTTGCTTTCGGCCCCGCCACCGAGAACGGCTTTTACTACGACGTCGACCTCGGCGACACCAAGCTGACCGACGAGGACCTGGCCGCCATCGAGAAAGAGATGAAGAAGATCTGCAAGGAAAATCTTCCCCTCAAGCCGTTCATCCTGCCGCGTGAAGAGGCCGTCAAGCTGATGGAGGAGCGTCAGGAGCACTACAAGATCGAGCATATGGCTGACCTGGCCGAGGAGACCGAGTTCAGCTTCTATCAGCAGGGCGAGTATGTTGACATGTGCATCGGACCCCACCTGTGCTACACCAAGGCACTCAAAGCCTTCAAGATCACCCAGCAGTCCGGCGCTTACTGGAAGAACGACAAAGAGAACAAGATGCTGACCCGCATCAACGGCGTTGCCTTCCACAGTCAGGAGGAGCTGGACGCCTGGGAGAAGCAGCAGCAGGAGGCCCGCGAGCGCGACCACCGCAAGATCGGCAAGGAAATGCGCCTGTTCATGACCGACGACCTGGTCGGCCGCGGCCTGCCCATGTTCCTGCCCAACGGCTACACCGTCTGGCAGCAGCTGGAAGATTACATCAAAGGCCAAGGAGCGCGAGCGCGGCTACCTGCATGTCATGACCCCTGCATCGGCACCGTGAACCTGTACAAGACCTCCGGCCACTGGGACCACTACCGCGAGAACATGTTCCCCGCCATGGAGATGGAGGGCGAGGATTACGTGCTGCGCCCGATGAACTGCCCCCACCACATGATGATCTACGCCAACCAGCCCCACAGCTACCGCCAGCTGCCCATCCGCATCGGTGAGATCGCTCACGACTTCCGCTATGAGTCCTCCGGCACCCTGAAGGGCATCGAGCGCGGCCGTCACTTCTGCCAGAACGACGCCCACCTGTTCTGCACCCCGGAGCAGATCAAGAGCGAAGTTGCCGACGTCTGCAACCTGATCTTTGACGTCTACAAAGACTTCAATATCACCGATTACCGCTGTGTACTGTCCCTGCGCGACCCCGCCGACAAGAAGAAGTACCATGACGACGACGCCATGTGGAACCATGCCGAGAACGCCCTGCGCGAGGTCCTGACCGAGCTGGGCATCCACTTTACCGAGGAGATCGGCGAGGCGGCATTCTACGGCCCGAAGCTGGATGTCAACGTAAAACCGGCAATCGGCAACGAATACACTCTTTCCACCTGCCAGCTGGATTTCTGCCTGCCGGCGAAGTTCAACCTGACCTATATCGACAAGGACGGTTCCGAAAAGACCCCGTGGTCCTGCACCGCGCCATCCTCGGCTCTCTGGACCGCTTCATGGCCTATATGATCGAGGAGACCAAGGGCCGCTTCCCCACCTGGCTGGCCCCGACGCAGGTCAAGGTCCTGCCCGTCAGCGAAAAAAGACGCTGGACTACGCCCGCGCCGTCAACGACAGCCTGAAGGCCGCTGGCATCCGCGCCGTGCTGGATGAGTCCAACGAGAAGATCGGCTACAAGATCCGCCAGGCCCAGCAGGTCGACCGCGTGCCGTATATGCTGGTCCTCGGCGCCAAGGAAGTCGAAGCCAACAACATCAGCGTCCGCGACCGCCAGGGCGAGACCACCACGATGGATCTGGAAGCCTTCACTGCCAAGGTCGTTGGGGAAATCAAGGATAAGACTTTTAACGTTTAATTTTTAGCTTCTGCATAAAATGAAAGGGAGGCACCGCGCGGCGGTGCCTCCCTTTTTCTATGGCAGCCACCCCGGCGGGAGCAGGGGCGCATATCTTGTATAGTACAGCAGCAAGGAGATAAACCGGAAGTTATAAACATCTTTGCAAATAGACCATATCTATTAACTGTACACCACACTCATAAATTGGGTGGTCATAATTGTCGGTAAAAAAATTCTGAACCTTGTGAGAACGGATAAATCCGCATTTTTCATAAAAGGGTATCGTCAATGGACTGTCCCCTGTTCCAACCTGCAAAACAGAATATTCATCTGCATATTTACTGGCAAGAAAATCAATCAGTGCTTTCCCATATCCCATTCCATGATATTTCGGATTAACCGCAATATTCTTGATTTCAAGGATTTCGTTACCTTCATCGGTGACAACACATTCAGCTTTTACATCATTATCTTCAAGTACATACATAGTACCTTTTTTCAAGATAACGGTCAATCATATTCTCTTGTTCATCAGCTAATAACAATAATGCTATAAATTGCTTTTTTTATTCTCATTCACTTTGATTTTCATATCCATTACTCCGTCAAACTGGAAGTTGTCTTACTTCTTGTCATTGAAGTAGATGATAAATCCACCCATAACTGCAATAGCAATGAGCAATCCAAACTCATCCCAATTACCTAAAAGTTCAAGTCCTACGACCGTACCTAAATAACCAACAATCAATGTAACAATTACTGCCAAAATCGCTTTACCCATACAATCACACTCCTTTGTCAAATTCCGATTTATCTGACTGTTATAAACGCACGAACACCTGCAACAGTCAAAAAAATACATCCCTGAGGAGGCAGTACCATAGGGGTACCTCCGCATTTTCTTCATTTATATATGGCCCCTGCACCGGTAGCTGTAGGTTCCGGTGCAGGGCTTATTTTATGCTGAAATTTACTGCGTTGGTTTATGCCTTGTCCACGGCGTAGTCGGACCAGCTGTCGGCGGTGGCGGCACCGGAGGTATCCACATTAGTGCTGTAGCTCCCCACAGTAACGGTCACATCACTGGTCCCCTGCACATACACAGTACCATCGGTGCCTTTCATGTCACGGACTGACCGTTCTCGTCCACGGTCAGTTGCTTTTTCCCCCCATTTCATGGTAAAATGTAATATCTATCAGTATGCAAACTATCACCCATTATATAATATAAAAGGAAAAGGTGCCCTCCATGGCTGAAAACAATCATACCCTCCCTGCCGATGGCTGGACGACCGTCATCCGCCCCAAAAACCGGGTGGTTTGACATCGACCTGCACGAGCTTTGGCAATACCGTGACCTTATCGTGATGTTCGTCAAGCGCAACTTCACCGTGCTGTATAAACAAACGATTTTGGGCCCCGCGTGGATCATCCTCAACCCGCTTATCACCACCATCATCTTCAACGTGGTGTTCGGCGGCATGGCCAATATGCCCACCGACGGCGTGCCCGGTTTCCTGTTTTACATGGCCGGCAACACCGTGTGGACTTTCTTCGCCAACTGCGTCAACAACACGGCCAACACCTTTGTCACCAACTCGCAGATATTCGGCAAGGTGTACTTTCCGCGCCTGACGATGCCCGTCAGCCAGGTGCTGACCAGCCTCATCAACTTCTTCATCCAGGCGGCCATGTACCTGATTTTCTGGATCTACTTCTTGGCTACCGGCAGCGGCATACACTTCACGCTGTGGCTGCTGGCCATCCCCTTCGTCATCCTCGAGGTCATGCTGCTCGGCCTCGGTGTCGGCATCATCGTATCCTCGTTGACGACAAAATACCGTGACCTTGCCATTGCCGTGGGCTTCGGCGTGCAGCTGTGGATGTACGCCTCCCCGTGGTCTACCCGCTGTCGATGCTGGACGCCAGCCCCCGGCTGCGCGTGCTGGTTCAGCTGAACCCCATGACCTCCCCAATCGAGATCTTCCGCATGGCAACGCTGGGTACCGGCACGGTCACCACCTTTGGCATCGTGTACAGCCTGGTGTTCACCGCGGCGGCGCTGGTGCTGGGCGTGGTGCTGTTCAGCCGCATCGAAAAGACCTTTATGGATACCGTGTAAGGAGGGGCGCAAGATGGCTACAACCGAAAACGCCCCGTTATCGAAGTCACGGGGTTAAAAAGCAGTATAAACTCGGCCAGATCGGCGGCGGCACGCTGACCCACGACCTGCAAAGCTGGTGGGCGCGCGTCCGCGGCAAAGAGGACCCCAACACCGTCATTGGCACCGACCAGCGCCTCTTCGGCCAGACCTTTATGGCACTGAACGGCGTGGACCTGACCGTCTACCAGGGCGAGGCCCTGGGCTTCATTGGCCGCAACGGCGCCGGCAAATCCACGCTGCTCAAGCTGCTGTCCCGCATCACCGCCCCCACCGAGGGCGAGATCAAAATTCGCGGCCGCGTGGCCTCCATGCTGGAAGTCGGCACCGGCTTCAACAACGAAATGACCGGCCGCGAAAACATCTATATGAACGGCGCGATCTTGGGCATGACCAAGGCCGAGATCGACGCCAAACTGCCCCAGATCATCGAATTTTCGGAGTGTGGCGACTTCATCGACACCCCCCGTCAAGCGCTATTCCAGCGGCATGTTCGTCAAGCTGGCCTTCGCCGTCGCTGCCCATCTGGACAGCGAGATCATGGTCATGGACGAGGTCCTGGCCGTGGGCGACATGAAGTTCCAGCAGAAATGCCTGGGCAAAATGAGCGATGTCGCCAACCAGGACGGCCGCACCGTGCTCTACGTCAGCCACAACATGTCCACCATCCGCCAGCTGTGCACCCGCTGCGTGGTGCTGGATAAAGGCAGGGTCATCTTCGACGGCGACGTCGAACAGGCCATCGCCGTCTACATGGACACTACCGACGTTAACGTCGTCCACTACGACCTGGCTGATGTGGCCCGTATGACCGGCAGCGCCGGCAAGCGCCTGCGGCTGGAGACCCTAGACTTTGTGGGCAAGGAATCCAGCGTGTTTGCTGACACCGAGAAGATGAAAATTAAAATCACCTGGCGCGTGTCCGAGCCTTTCACCGGCATCCACATGAAGATGAACCTCCACGCGCGGGATTCCAGCCCCGTGGGCATCACCCACCCGGTGGACCTGGGCGCCGCCGAGCCGGGCAAACTCTACACCACGGTGTTTGAATTTGACCCGAGTCTGCTGGGCGAGGGACAGTAGTTCTTCTATCTCGACATTTTTGACGGCGCGCTGGCCCACGCGGTCTGCCTGGACAAGCCCGTGACCGAGTTCGCCTTCGAGGTCACCAACAGCGACCTGACCATGCCCGAGTGGGCCTCCGGCTGGGGCCGCATCCACTTCCCGCCCGTCAAGCTGCTGGCGGACGGAGAATAATTTTTCATGAAGCCGAATCTTTACATCTGCCACACCGCCTATCAGGTGCTTGTCGACCTGCTGCGGGCCTCCCGCACTGACGGCCAGCCCCACACCATGGTGCTTTCCGCCGCCGTGCCGGAGCCGCAGTCTCTGGCTAAAAAGCTGGAGGCCACCGGCGCTGTCAAAGTCGTTATCGTGGACGAGACCCGCTGGCCGGGCACCGTCACCGGCCCCTTCGCCGCCCGGCGCGCCCGCCGGGCGTTCGAGAAGCTGTGCGGCTGGCGCTTTACCCGCGCCGCCTATAACGAGGTGCGCATCCACAACGATTGGAGCGTGCTGGGCCGCTACCTGCAGGACTGCCATGCCGGGTATATCCTGTGCGAGGACACCTTCGCCAGCACCCTCGGCCCCGACCAGCACCTTGTCACCGACCAGCGCGCCGCCCCCGATTTTGCCGGGAAGCAGCGCACCGGAAAAGGCTACCTTTACTGGGGCGACAGCCCGTGGTGCGCAAAGTGGAAAGCGAGGACGCCGCGAAATGCACGCTGTTCCCCGCCAGCCGCTTGGTAACCGACAGCAAGCGCGAACTGCTGGAAAGCCTGACCGACGCCGAAAAAGCGATGGTGCGCAGTGTTTTCTCACCCAGCCCCTGCCCGAAAATGCCGCCGGGGCCACCCTGCTTTTTTGCCCCGCAGCTTTGTGGAGGACGGCCTGATGACACAAGCTGAGCAGAACGCGATGTTCAAAGCGGTCGCCGCCAAATACACCGCCGGGCCGCTGTTCATCAAGACCCACCCGCGGGACACCACCGACTACCACGCCCTGTTCCCCGACGCGGTGATCTTAGAGCGCACGATGCCCAGCGAGGTGCTGAACTTTTGCCTCCGTTTACCAAATTTGCCCGCGCCGTAACGGTCCAAAGCTTCGTCCTCCGCGCCTTCACCGCCGCCGACGAAAAAATTCTCCTAACCCTCGACGAAGCGAAAGCCTTAATGTAAGCCACCCTCAGAAACCCCCTCTGGGGCGCGAAGCGGGCGGGGAAAGACTTTTCCTCTATGTGCTCTTCTAAATCCCAAGCCCTCTCCCTCCGTCTGCGCTATCGCGCAGCCACCTCCCTCCCAGAGGGAGGCTTTCCGCAGCACCCTTCGACAAAGCGAGGTATCTTTATGAAAACAATCGCTGTGATCCCTGCCCGTTATGCAAGCACCCGTATGCCCGGCAAGCCGCTGGCGGATGTGCTGGGCAAACCCATGATCTGGTGGGTCTACCAGGCCGCCAAAGCCTGCCCCAAGCTGGACGACGTCCTCATCGCTACCGATGACGAGCGCATCGCCGATGCCTGCAAGACCTACGGCATGCGCTATCTGATGACCAGCCCCGACCACGATACCCCTACCGGCCGCATCTGGGAGGTCAGCACCGTCGAGGATGCCGACCTTTACCTGCAGCTGATGGGCGACGAGCCGCTGGTCAACCCCGCCGCCTTTGACCTCATCCTGCCGGATACCCTGCCCGAGGATCCTTGCTACGTCGCCGTCCTCACCAACATTATGGAGCATCCCGCCGACGTCATCGACTTCTCCAACCAGAAGGTCGTCACCAATGCGGCGCGGGAGATCCTGCTCATCTCCCGCAGCCCTATCCCCTACCCGAAAGGCACCCTCGACTTCGAGTACGAGAAGGTCACCGGCATCCAGCTGTACAGCAAGCAGGCGCTGGCGTTCTACCACGCCACCCCCAAATCCATCCTGGAAAAAGCCGAAGAGAACGATATGATGCGCTTTATTGAGAACGGCCACAAGGTCCACGCCATCGTAAGCCCCTACAAGACCGTCAGCGTGGACACCCCCAAGGATCTGGCCCTTGTCAACACGATTTTAAAGGAGAAACAGCATGGCTGATGTAAAACTGCTGGATTGCACCCTGCGTGACGGCGGTTATATCAACGATTGGCACTGGGGCCTTGGCTCCGCCCGCCGCATCATCCAATCCCTGACCCGTGCCGGCACCGACATCGTCGAAGTCGGCTTTCTGCGCAATGTGGACGGCTACGATCCCGATGTCACGGTCTGCAACACCATTGAGGAGCTGAACCGCCTGCTGCCGCCGGAATCCCAGCGCGGCCGCACCATCTATTCCGGCATGGCCATGCGCTCCAACTACGACATCTCGAAGCTCTCCCCTATGACGGCCACGGCATCGAGATCATCCGCATCACCGCGCACGATTACGACATTAAAGACGGCATGGACTTTGCCCGCCGAGGTCAAGGCCCGGGGCTACAAGCTGTCCATCAACCCCATCAACATTATGGGCTACGCCGACAAGGACCTGCTGTGGATCTTTGACCAGGTCAACGCTATCCACCCGTGGCAGTTCTCCATCGTGGATACCTTCGGCAGCATGCGCCGCCGGGATTTAGAGCGCATCGTCAGCCTCGCTGACCATAACCTCGCCCCGGACATCCGCTTAGGCCTCCATCTGCATGAAAATATGGCATTAAGCTTCTGCCTGGCGCAGGAGTTTTGGATAAGCCGCTGCGCCGCGACAAGACCGTGGACGGCAGCCTGAACGGCATGGGCCGCACCCCCGGCAACCTGCCCATCGAGCTGGTGGCCGATTATATGAACGAAAACCTCAACACCCACTACGATCTGGATGAGATCATGGACGCCATCCAGGATCACATTGCCCCCATCAAGGGCGAAAGCGCCTGGGGCTATTCCCCGGCCTATTTCCTGTCCGCCCGGTTCAACCTGCACCGCAATTATGCGGAGCATTACCTCCACAAGGGCGACCTGACCAACCGGGACATCAACCATATTCTGGCGGACATTGCCCCGACAAAAAAACGGTGTTCGATGCGGCCTACGCTGATGCCCTGTACACCGAGTACAAGAACCGCCGCACCGATGATACCGCCGCGCTGGCTGCCCTGCATGCTGCCTTTGCGGGCAAGACGGTGCTGATCCTGGCCCCCGGTGCCACCCTGGCCGCCGAGGCCGGCCGTGCCGCCGTGGCGGCCGCCGACGCCGACGTGACCATTTCGGCCAACTTTGTGCCGGACTTTTTGTAAAGCCGGACTATGCGTTTTTCACCAACGCAAAGCGGTTTGACGAAGGCCGCCGCCTACCCCTGCCCGCTGATTCTGACCAGCAACCTGCGCGCTGCTGCCGATGCCACCGTCGTCAACTACGACCGGCTTTCCGGCACCGATGCCCAGGGCGGCAACAGTGTGCTGATGCTGCTGCGGCTGCTGCGCCTGTGCAATGCGGCTGAAGTGTTGCTGGCGGGCGCCGACGGCTACCGTCCGGGCACCGCCGCCTACGCGGACACGGGCCTGCACACCCCACGGGGCGCGGCGCCGCCTACAACGCCCAGATGGCCGGGGCCATCCGCGCCGCCGGGCTGCCGGTGCGCTTCATCACCCCCAGCGAATACGAAAGGGCGTAATTTATGATCCGTTTACTGGTGCTGGACGTGGACGGCACACTGACCGATGGCGGCGTCTACTACGATTCCACCGGCAACGAGCTGAAAAAGTTCGGCGTGAAGGACGGGGCCGGGCTGGTACTGGCCCGCACGGCAGGCATCCGCGTGATGATCTGCACCGGGCGGCAGAGCGAGGCCGTCCGCCGCCGCGCCGCCGACCTGAAAATCACCGATATTTACCAGAACGTCGGGCAGAAAGGCGGATTTTGCAGAAATTTTTTGCCGAAAACGGCTATGCCCGCGAGCAGACCGCCTACTGCGGCGACGACCTGAACGATCTGGCGGCTATGGCGCTGTGCGGCTTTGTGGCCTGCCCGGCAGATGCCGAGCCCGAGGTAAAGGCCCGCGCAGATTATATCTGTCCCCCAGCGCGGCGGCGAAGGTGCCGTGCGCGGTGCGGTCGAGAACATCCTGCGCACCGACGGCCGCTGGCACGATGCCGTTAAAGCGGCGTTTCACGTAGACGTTGTAATTTCGGCCACCCTTTAAAAGGCCCTCCTTGTGCAAAGGGAGGCTCTCTCATCTCTACTATCCGGAAAAATGCCCCAACCCAACACCAAAACCAAATACCGCCCGCTCCCGGCCGCGCTCCTTACGCTGGTGGTCCTGCTGGCATCTACCCTGCTCATCTGGCTGGCCGTCGTGCGCCCCCAGCTGGGCAAGGGCCGTACCGAGACCCTTTGCGATAATTTTCGACCGCTCGGAGCTGCTGGCATGACGGCGACACCGCCGCCCAGGTCTTCACCTACAACAAGGCGCTCTACACCATCGGGCTGGAGTTCTACCTGCCCGGGCGCCCAGCCGCAGGGTGAGCTGGAGGTGGTCCTGTCCGACGCCGACACCGGCGAGGAACTGGCCCACTCCACCGGCGTGATGCAAAACATCATCCCAGACCAGTACACCACCCTGGGGCTGGATCCCGTCGTGCCCGCCCAGGAGGGCCGCCGCTACCGGCTGTCCGTCACGGCGCACTATACGTCGGATGCAGTCCTTGCCATCGGCCACAGCAACGGCGTCGCGCTCTGGAAAGAGCAGATGCCCCTGAACGGCGAGCCAGTGGACGGCACTTTAGCCATGCAGGTGACCTACCAGCGCATCGGCGGCTACCTGACGCGGTTCTTTTTGCTGGCTGGCGGCGCGGCCGCGCTGCTGGCGGCCTTTGCCGTGTATGCCTGCCTCAGCCGCAAAAAGTATCGCTGCACCGCCTTGTTTTTGTACTGGTGCTGGGCTTTGGCCTCATCTACTCGGTCATTCTGCCGCCCTACGCCGCACCGGATGAAAAGTACCACATCAACCAAAGCTTTACCTTAGCCACCAATTGGGCCAATATGATCTCCCACGATGACTGGCAGATGGGCAAGGTGCCCACCACCACCAGTTTCCGCCGGGAGACCGACACCGACGAGCTTTTGCAGGACGAAAATACCACCGTCTTCACCTGGCAGGAGTTCACCGACACGCTGTTCACCACCACCGACGCCCGTTTACACCAGTCATCAGGAATACCACGAGCTGCAGACTGACCAGAACCCGCTGTTGTATCTGGCCAGCGGCGGTGCGGTGTTCCTTGCGTATCTTTTGCACGCGGGCTTCGCCCCGGCGCTGGCGCTGGGGCGGCTGGCAAACCTTATCGTGTTTGCGTTGCTGGCGGCCTTCGCCGTCAAGGCCGCGCCCTGCGGCAAGCGCATCTTTACTGCGGCGGCCCTGCTGCCCATGACGCTGCACCTCGCCGCCAGCTTCAGCCGCGACGCTGTACTGCTGGGGCTGTGCTTCGGCTTTACGGCCTTATTGCTGGATGCCGTCTACGGCCAGCCCACGCCGAAACGCATGGCCGCACTGGCCGTCGCCGGCATTTTGCTGGCCCCAGGCAAGATGGTCTATCTGCCCCTGGCCGCGCTGTTTGTGCTGGTCCCCGCCGCCGCGCTGGGCCACCACGCCAAAGCGAAAAAATGGGCTACCTGGCCGCCTGCCTGGCGCTGGCTCTGGTGTTGAACACCGGCACCCTCACCGGTGCCCTCGGCTCCCCGCCGCTGACAACGCGGCAGCTGCCACCGAGGAAACCACCGACGACGCCCGCAGCGCCAAAAAACGCCCGGCAGCCGGACGCCGCCTACGAGGAAACCATCTGCGCCGACAATACGATGGAAAACTACGTGCGGCGGTTATACTACTATGTAGCGGACACCCGCGACCCCGCCCAGAGCGAGGTGGACTTCTGGGTGCAGGCCCTCGCTGGGGGACGTCACCCCGCCGTGCTGGGCCAGAGCTTCATTTTCACCACCGACAAAGCCAACAGCTACACTGATGCGCAGGCTTTCTACACCATGGCCTCCTACGCCCTGCTGGGCACCGATGTCACCACCGGCAACGCCGATGCCTACCTGCCCTATTTTGCCGAGGGCGGTGCCATGCAGGCCTACAAGCAGCTGTTTAACCTGCCCACCTGCGTGGAGCGGTTCGCCGCGCTGGGGCTGGACGTAGGCACCATGGACGACCGCATCCCGCTGGACCGCGAGACCGTAGCCGCCGAGGTGGAGGCTGCCCGCGCCACCCGCGCCACCCAAAGTGTGACCGATGCCGCCGACGAAGCCACCTACACCCCCGGATACATCCTGCACCACCTGCCTGCCACCGCCCTGCTGTTTGTGCGCAGCATCGTGCAAAAACGGAGACCATTACCTGCGCACGCTGGTAGGCGGCAGCCTAAGCTACTACACGCTGGATCTGGCCTGGTTCTGGGTGGTGGCGCTCTACCTGCTGCTGGCCTACGCGGCGCTGCCCGCCCAAAACGGCAAGCTGCCTACGGGCAGGCTGCGGTGCTTTGGCGCGGCGGCGGCCGTCCTGAGCTGCCTGCTGGCCGTGGCCGGGTGCCTTTTGTGGACACCCACCCATTACGACACGCTGTACGGCCTGCAGGGGCGGTACTTCCTGCCCGTGCTGCCCGCCTTGCTGCTGACCTGCCTGCCCCGCCGTCTGGCCGCCGTGCCGGACGAAGCCTCTGCCCAAGCCCGCCTGACCGGCGCGCTGGTGGTGAATAGTATGTGGGGCGTCATCCCCAACATTATGCTGGCGGTCATCGCCCGCTGACACCTATCATTTTTATGACTTAATGGTTTTTGCTTCTTCTCAACCCAATATCTGCCCCCCCGGCGGGGTCGAGCGGTACACCTGGAACCTGGCGCGCCGATGCCTGGCTGCCGGGCACCGGGCGCTGGTGGTCACCAGCAGCCTGCCCGGTCTGCCCGCGCGCGGCAGACGGACGCCGACGGCATCGAGATCTGGCGTCTGCCCGCCTGGCCGGTGATGAACGGCCGGTTTCCGGTCCTCAAGCCCCACCCGCACGCCGATGCGCTGTGGGCGCAGGGCATCGACTTTGCCGTCATTCAGACCCGCATGTACCCCCAAAGCGTCTGGGCCGCGCGGCAGTGCAAGCGGCGGGGCATCCCCGCGCTGGTGCATCGACCACTCGACCGGCTATATGATGCACGGCGGGCGACCGGGGCGCTGGGCCGGCAAAATGTACGAGCACCTTGCCTGCAATAGTATCAAAGCCTGCGGGTTCCCCTTCTACGGCGTGTCCGGGGATGTCTGCAGCTGGCTGCGCACCTTCGGCATCACGCGCCGCTGGCCGCCTGCCCAACGCCGTGGACCCGGTTGAAGCTGGACAGGCTGGCCCATGCGAAAACCCCATAAACTGGGCGAAAAGCTGCACCTGCCTGCGGATGCCACCCCCATCGTTGCGTTTATCGGGCGGCTCATCCCCGAAAAAGGTGCGCTGCGCCTGGCCGAAGCCGTGCGGCCTAAACCAAAACGGCACGTCCTGCGCCCTTTTCATCGCCGGCACCGGCCCCGAGGAAGGCTGCGTTGGCCAACTGGGCGGCCGGGTCCATGCGCTGGGCGCCCTGCCCCACCCGCAGATCGTTCAGCTGTTGGCAAGGCGGTTGCCTATTGCCTGCCGACGGAGTACGCCGAGGGCTTCCCCACCACGTTATTAGAAGCCGCCGCCTGCCGCTGCCCCATCGTCACCACCCACACGGCGGGCACCGCGAGCTGCTGCCCGATGGGAGGACTACGCGATCTTCCTGCCCCTGCCGGCGCTGATGCCGCGGCCGGGCAGCCGGTCCTGGCAGATCCCGACGCCGCCCGCACCCGGGCCGACGCCTTACACCAACCTGTGCGCCCACTTTACATGGCAGGCCGTCTTTGCTACAATGATGGAAAACCGCGGCAAGTCAGCCAAAAAGGAGCTAAGATGTCTAAATTACTCATCGTCATCCCCGCTTATAATGAGGAAGAAAGCATCGTTGCCGTGGTCGAGGAACTGACCACCCACTATCCCCAGTACGATTATGTCGTCGTCAACGATGGCAGCCGCGACAAGACCGCCGCCGTCTGCCGCGCCCACGGCTACCGGCTCATCGATCTGCCGGTCAACCTGGGGCTGGCGGGCGCGTTCCAGACCGGCCTGCGCTATGCGGCCGAGAAAACGGCTACGACTGCGCCATGCAGCTGGACGCCGACGGCCAGCACAAGCCGGAGTTCATCGCCCCCATGCTGGAGGCGCTGGAGGAGGGCAACGACATCGTCATCGGCAGCCGGTTCCTGACCGTGAAAAAGCCCAAGACCCTGCGCATGCTGGGCAGCTACATCATCAGCTGGTCCATCCGGCTCACCACCGGCCGCGCCATCTGCGACCCCACCAGCGGCATGCGGATGTTCAACCGCCGCCTGATGCAGGAGTTTGCCCAAAACCTGAACTACGGTCCCGAGCCGGACACCATCAGCTACCTGATCAAAAACGGTGCCAAAGTCAAGGAAGTGCAGGTGGAAATGGGCGAGCGCACCGCCGGCCAGAGCTACCTGACCTTCTGGCGCAGCGTGCAGTATATGGTCAAAATGTCCATCTCGATTCTGTTGATCCAGTGGTTCCGCAAGCGCGACACCGCGACCCCGTATCCCGAAAGGAGCCTGTAGAAATGTTCGATCAAACGCTGATTCGTGTCTGCCTGATCCTGGGCAGCTTCATCACGGCGGGGTACATCCTGCGGCGTGTGCGGCACGCAAAGGTTCAGATCGAGGATACGATCTTCTGGCTGCTGTTCAGCGCGGCCCTGCTGATTCTGGCCATATTCCCCGGCATCGCCTATTGGGCTGCCAACCTGCTGGGCTTTATGAGCCCCATCAACTTTGTTTATGTTGTCATCATCTTTCTTTGCTGCTGGCCAAGCAGTTTTTTATGTCGATCCGGCTGAGCCAGCTGGACAGCAAGGTCCGCATCCTGACGGAGCAAGTCGCCCTCAACGAGGAAAAAGTCGAGCAGGAAAAATTAATTTGTAATACAACCGCATCTATGCTATAATGTATTAGACAACACGAAGAAAAAAGGTTTCAGCCATGGCTTATACCCCGAAACTGACCTATAAAGGCCGCCCGCTGGTGCGCTGCGGCAACGATATCTACTACGGCTCGGTGAGCGATCCCTACGTAGTGTACCTGCAGGTGCTCAGCACCATCAAAGAGAACGGCGTCGACGTAGCCGATAAGGTCCACATCGTCCTGCTTTCCACAGACGACACCAAGCCCCTGCCGGAGCGCATCGTCCGCCAGGCCAACAAGGTGGGCCTGTACAACGCCCTGTCCTTCGGCGACATCATGCTGCAGGGCGCACTGCAGAAAAAGCAATTTTTCACCATACCAACAACAAAAGAGCCTGTCTCCTTCCCCGAGGCAGGCTCTTTTCTTATCCTGCAACAGCTCAGTAGATCGGCCAGCCGTGCAGATACTGCCAGGTATACACCACGCTCACCATCACCTGCACCGCCAGCACCCGCAGGTCAGCCGGGGCGGTCCTGCAGCAGCAGCGCCAGTGCCACCGGCAGGCAGAACAACCCCACTGCGTACCGCGGGGCGCTCAACAGCCAGGTTGCGCCCATCGTCACACCAGGTAGGCCAGGCCAAACCCCAGCCAGGCCGCAGGCAGCCCGCCGCACAGAAGCCGCCAGCAGCCCCAGCGCCAACAGGATGCAGAGTATCGCCGCCAGGCAGATGCCCACCGCCGCCTTGCGGTTATCCTCCCACCAGCTGGCCATATAATCCAAATGGTAGCGCACAGTATTGGTAAACAGGCCCAGTTTTTGGCCCCAGTGCTCCCACTGGTATACGCTGTACTGGTTCCAGCGGCCATACACAGCCTGGTTCAGCCCAAAGTACAGCCCCAGCCCCGCCGCCGGGGCCAGCATAGCCAGGATACTTGCCAGCACGGGCCGCTTTCCCCGGCGCCATGCGGCCGCCAGTTCCAGCGCCGCCAGCCCCAGCAGCAGTCCGCCGGGGGCGCGGCACAACCCGGCCAGCACACCCAGCACCGCACAGCGGCCCCACTGCCGCCGATCCCACGCCAGCACGTAGCGCACAGTCACCAGCAAAAACAGGCTTTCGGTCATCGGCACGGCAAAAATACAGCCGCCGGGCTGGCCATCAGCAGGGCCAGCGTCAGCACCGCCTGGCGCTCGCCCCAGCGGCGGCTGACCAGGGTGTACAGCGATACCGCCGCCCCGGCAAACAGCGCCCCCTGCACGGCCAGCCCCAACAGCGGATAGCTGCCTCCCACCAGCAAATGCACGACCCGCAGCAGCGCCGGGAACAGCGGAAAGAACACGATCATCAATTCCTGCTCCGCAAACGCGCCGCCGGTGCCGTAGCCGTACTGCGCCAGGTCGATGTAATGCCGCGCGTCGGTGTTGCCGTAAAACTGCCACTCCATGGCCTGGGCCAGCCCCACGCCGGGGTTGTTTGCCTGCGCCGCATGGCAGAACACCAGCTGCAGTACGCACACAAACAGCAGCCCGGCCAGCGCCGCCATGGCCTTGCTGCTGCGGGGTGGCTCACCGCCAACAGCCGCAGTATCCGCCATCTGCGGCCGCAGCGTGCGCACCACGCACCACGCCGCGCCCCACACAAACAGTTCCACCGCCAAAGCGGGCAGCACAAGTTTTGCCGCCGTCAGCATCCGCCCCACCTCCTTTGCATACCAAAAAGGCCCGGTGTTTCCACCGGGCCGCATCGTTTTACTTACTGGTCGTTATCCTCGGGCTGCTCGTCCTCGGTGCCTTCCAGCTCAATGTCAAAAGAGGCATTGCAGTAGGGGGCAGACCAGCTCCTGGGTCTGATCCAGCAGGGTCTCCTCGTCCACAGTGGAGACTTTGCCGCAGTTGGGGCAGGTGACCTCGTACAGGCCCTCGTCGCTGTCCTCTTCGGCGTCGTCGTCCTCGTCATCGTCGGCGTACAGGTCGCTCACGATGTCGTCCACATCCTGGTCCAGGGTCTCCAGCTCATCGTAGACCTGGTCAGGGCGTTGTCATGCTCGACCACCTGGGCAGCCATCTCTTCCAGCAGGTCCATCATGGCGGCAATGACCTTGCCGTTCTTGCTGGCGGGGTCAAACTCCATACCGGTCATCAGGCCGCGGATGTAGGCAGCCTTTGCATTCAAATCCATAGCCATAACAGAAATCCTCCGTTCAAAAAAATGCCGGGCGCGGCGGTATGCCAGGCCCGGCTTGTGGAACAAAATCAGTTCACGCGCTCCATATACTCGCCGGTGCGGGTGTCGATGCGGATCATATCGCCCTCGTTGATGAACAGGGGCACACGGATCTCCGCGCCGGTCTCCAGCGTGGCGGGCTTGAGCGTGTTGGTGGCGGTGTTGCCCCTTGACACCGGCTCGGTAGCGGTGACCTCCAGCTCAACGAAGTTGGGGATCTCAACGCTGAAAACCTTGCCCTTGTAGCTCAGCAGCTTGCAGGTGTCGTTCTCCTTGCAGAACTTAAAGTTATCGGGCACATCGGCAGCGCCAACGGGGGATGTCGTCATAGGTCTCAACATCCATGAAGTGGTACAGATCGCCATCCTCGTAGGAGTAGGTGACCTCTTTGCGCTCGATGAAAGCCTGAGGGAACTTAGCGGTGGGGTTGTAGCTGGTCTCAACGACAGAGCCGGTGATGACATTCTTGGTCTTGGTGCGGACAAAGCGGCGCCCTTGCCGGGCTTGACGTGCTGGAACTCAACGACCTGAAGGACCTGGCCGTCCTGCTCGAAGGTGACGCCGTTACGGAATTCGCCTGCAGAAATCATATAAAAATTCCTCCATAAATTACAAAATACATACCTGTATTTATTTTACAGGATACAATGGACTTTTTTCAAGCCCTGAGCCGATTTTTTGCGCGAAATTTGGTATTTTTCTTTGGAAGTCCAATCCCCGCCTGACGGCAGATATTTGCAAAAATGCTCGAGAATACACAAAGTATTCTCTGCTTTTTTTAGCAGCCAGCATGTTTCGCTCGTCGTATCGGTACTCAGGATTATGTGTCACTGTCCTAGTCTCTTATAGCGCGGCATAGGTTTTCGCTAGTTCCGCCGCATCCTCGGCCTGGGTGCCCGCCGACTTTCGCAGATGATGGTGGGGTCAGCCCGCGCTCTTTCAGCAGTGCCAGCAGTGGTGCATGGGGCGGGCCGAACGCGGTATCGGCAAAGGTTAGGTGGCGTTTTTTCGCCGCCCTTGGTGTAGGCGATGCGGGAGAAATGGGCGTGGAACTGCTTTTGCCCGTTCATCCCCAGCCCGGCCTGCAGCGTGTCCAGCAGGGCGGCGTAGTCGGCGGCTGCGGTACCCTCGGCAAACTGAGTGCCCAGGCTGCGGGCGTACAGGTGGCCAAAATCGATGCAGGGCGTGATGCGCTCATCCACGCCGCACAGGGCCAGCACCTCCTCCAGCGTGCCCAGCTGGTTAAACTTGCCCATCGTCTCGGGGCATAGGATGCAATCCCCGTAGCCTGCCTCATCGCAGGCTTTCACAGCGCGCGCCATTGTGTCCAGCGCCTTTTCCAGTGCAGCCTCCCGGCTCTGCTTGCCGCAGGAGCCGGAATGGAAGATGACGCGCCGCCCGCCCAGCGCCTTGACGAGGGCGCAGCTCTGCAGCAGATAGTCGATGCTGTGCAGCCGCTTGTCCTCCTCGAGGCTGGACATGCTGATATAGTAGGGCGCGTGCACCGAGAGGGCGATGCCCCCCGCGCGGCGCAGGCTTCGCCCAGAGCGGGGCCTTGTCGTGCGCCAGCCGCACGCCGCGGCCACACTGGTATTCAAACGCGGTCAGGCCGAAGCCTGCCGTATAGGCGGCGATGGTGGCGGGTCAAACTTTTTGACGGTGTAGCTGTCCGCCAGGCCGGCCGTGCCAAAACGCGGGCTCATTCATGCACAGTCCCTCCTTTTTATAGTATCGGTCCAGCCAGTAGGGTTCATACTTGCGTTTGAACCGGACAAATTTGTTGCGGTCGCGGGGGTGCGGGGCAGCAGGTACAGGCAGGGGCAGCCGTACAGCCCGGCGGCCATGCGGTCGGCAAAGATCTGGTCGCCCACCATGGCCATCTGGCTTTTTTTCACGCCCAGACGATGCCGCGCCACCATCAGGCCGATGGTCAGCGGCTTGCAGGCCAGGGGCACCCAATCCAGGCCGATACGCTCGGCAAAAGGGCGCACCCTCTTAGCCGTGTTGTTGGACACGATGGTCAGGCTGATGCCCGCCGCCCGCATCTCGTCCAGCCAGGCCTGCACGGTGGGTTCCAACACCTGGCTGTTATCCCCGGTCAGCGTATTATCCACATCCAGCACCAGCGCCGTAATGCCATGCGCTTTCAGATAGTCCGGGTGGATGCACTCAATTTTCCGAAATACGATTTCAGGAGTTAAAATCATACGGTTTTCCCCCTTATAAAGCCTCGCACAAAAGCTGCACGTATTTTGTAGAGTGATAGGGGTGAACATTGTTCGCCTGCGGGCGGTTATAATCCACTTTGCGGGCGGTGATGCCGCCGATGCCCGCCATCGGCCAATCTGGGCCGCAGGATGCAGGGGCGATGGCATCGCCCCCTCACCCGTCAGCCAACAGCCACAAGCGACGAACCCCTTTTGCGCACTGCGCATCGCGCAAATAAAAAGTGCAGACCCGCGCATTGCGCGGGTCTGCACAGTCGTTCATTGTAAGAAACCTTACTTAAACTTGCGCTTGCGGGCAGCCTCGGACTTCTTCTTGCGCTTAACGGAAGGCTTCTCATAAGCCTCGCGCTTGCGGACCTCAGCTAACACGCCGCTGCGAGCAGTGCTGCGCTTAAAACGGCGCAGAGCGCTCTCGAGGGACTCGCCCTCTTTGACACGGATCTCCGACATCTTCTTCCCTCCCTTGACCTGAGACAGGAGTTTGCCGGTCAAAAACTATTAACCAGTAACAAGATTATACTATATAGTTCCCGTCTCTGTCAACACTATTTTTCGCCGAAAAGGGGTCGTTTTTAAATTTTTAACAAATTTTCCGCTTTTCCACAAACTATCAACCACGCAGGGACGTCCACAACCACAAAAAATGCCGTAAATTACCGGCTGGTGCAGCATGTAAACCAGCAGCGTCCGGCCGCGATCGCGCACAGCGGCTGCAGCGCCGCCGGTGCCTGCTCCCGCGCGGATGCCACAGCCGCGCCAGAAACAGCCCGCACCAGAACAAAAAACACCCATGGCAGAATGGGGAAATAATCCGGGCCGAGCTAAACCGCGTCAGGTCCGGCAGCCCCAGCCAGAACAGGTTGGCATCTACCACCCGGCAGGCAGGCAGCAATGAGCCACCGTTCAAACCCCAGCCAGCCCCAGGGCAGTTGATTGGTCAGCGCAAACAGCATGGCGCTGCCTATCAGCCCCGGCACAGCGGGTATTTTGTCCAACAGCGGCTTAATCAGGCAGCTCAGCAGCACAGCGGCGGCGTTTAAGTGCAGTACACCGAACCAGATGCTCTCCGACGGCATGAACCCCACCGTCACCACGGTCAGCACCGCAGCGCACCCGGCCGCGATCAGCCCATTTTTCAGCGGGCGGCGGGCCAGCGTAAAGCTGTAGCCGGAGAGCAAAATAAAGCTCCAGCAGATATACTGCTGCCACATGGCGGCACCCCGGCGCACCGATATTGTACCAGCTGCCGGCATGGCCAAACACATACACCCAATCGTACATCGCGTGGTAGGCCAGCATATTCAACAGCGCCAGCCCCCGCAGCGCATCCAGCTGCCATAAGCGTTGTTTTGTCATTGTTTTTCCTTTACTGCAGCCTCGCAAAGGCCCCTTGTGTAGGGAGCTGTCACCAAAGGTGACTGAGGGATCGTCCGTTCACCAGGCCATTCGGTCTACACCCGCAAGGCCATCCTCCACCGCTTCGCGGAGCCCCCTTTGCACAAGGGGGCCTTTGGGCGTGCAAAATGTTTTTATTTATTCTACCACACCCCACGTCGTCTTGCAATTATTCCGCATTTGCGGTACACTTAGATTTAGGGTAACACGGCATAATTCTAAGTACCGATGCGGCGAGCGAGGTGTGCCAATCGCCGGAGCGGTTTTGCCCGGGCGCGAATTGTGCCGGGTTAAGGGAGTGTGTAAATCTATGCAGGACATCCGCCTTAATCGGCATTGGACCTGGACGGCACGGTTTTTGACGATAAAACATCAGCCCGCGCAACCTGGCGGCTATCGAGGCCGCCGTACAGGCAGGCATGTGGCGGTGCTGCCCGCCACCGGCCGCACCGCCACCGGCGTCCCCAGGCGTTCACCGGCATCCCCGGCATACACTACGCGCTGACCTCCAACGGGGCCTCGGTGGTGGACTGCGCACCGGGCGAGCATATCGTCGACCAGCCGTTCTCGCTGGAGGATTCGCTGCGGGTCTATGATGCGCTCAAGCCCTTGGCGGCGTGTTCAGCCTGTTTCATCGGCGGCAAAAGCTACGCCACCAAGGCCGACAACGACCTCATGGACGTGCTGGTGCCGAAAACCTGCGGGACTACTTCCGCAAGACCCGCATCGAGGTCCCTGACCTGCGCACCGTCCTGCAGGAGAAGGTCGGCCAGGTGGAAAAATTCAGCGTCATGTACCCCAAAGTGGAGCTGCGGGACGAGGCCTGGCGCGCCGTGCTGGCCGCCTGCCCGGACGTGAGGCCACCACCAGCCTGGGCAGCAACATCGAACTGAACGCCCCCGGCGTTGACCAAGGGCAGCGGCCTGCTGGCCCTGGCGGAAAAGCTGGGTCTGCGCCGTGACCAGGTCATGGCCGTGGGCGATTCCGGCAACGATCTTTCGATGATCGAGGATGCCGGTTTGGGCGTAGCCATGGGCAACGCCACGCCGGAGATCCTCGCTGCCGCCGATGCCGTCACTGCGGACAACAACCACGACGGCGTCGCCTTGGCCATCGAGAAATATGCTTTGCATCGTTAAAAATGCACATTATAAATCAATGAGGTGTTCCATGAAAATGTATTGGTCGGGCAGTCGGGCGGTCCCACTGCCGTCATCAACTCCAGCCTGGCAGGCGTCTATGAGACCGCCAAGGCCTGCGGCGCCGAGCACGTCTACGGCATGCAGTACGGCATCGCCGGTGTGCTGGAAGAAAAGCTCGTCGATCTGGACGCGGTGCTTTCCGACAAAATGGACATTGAGCTGCTCAAGCGCACGCCGTCCAGCTTCCTGGGCAGCTGCCGCCACAAGCTGCCCCAGCCCGATGTGGACGAGGCCCCGTTTGTGCAGCTGTTTGACCTGTTCAAGCCAGTACGACATCGGTGCCGTGTTCTATATTGGCGGCAACGACTCGATGGACACCATCTCAAGCTGAGCGCCTACGGCAAGACCGTCAACAGTGAGATCCGCTTCATTGGCGTGCCCAAGACCATCGACAACGACCTGATGCTGACCGACCACACCCCCGGCTACGGCAGCGCGGCCAAGTACATCGCTACGATTTTAAAGGAAGTCATCTGCGATTCCAGCGTCTACGACCTGCGCAGCGTGACGGTGGCCGAGCTCATGGGCCGCCACACCGGCTGGCTGGCTGCTGCCGCCAGTCTGGCTGCCGGTCCCGGATTGCAACGGCCCAGACCTGATCCTGCTGCCGGAGCGCCCCCTTTGACGAGGAGGCCTTCCTAGCGGGTTGCAGAGTTGGAGAAAGAGCGCCACAATGTTATTATCGCGGTCAGCGAGGGCGTCAAAGAACAAGGACGGCGTTTTCCTGTGCGACCTGGTCTCCACCGCCGGTCAGCTGGACGCCTTCGGCCATAAGGCCATCCTGAGCGGCACCAGCCGTTATCTGGCGGACCTGATCCGCGTCCGCCTGGGCTGCAAGACCCGCGCCATCGAGTTCTCGACCCTGCAGCGCTGCGCCAGCCACCTGGCCAGCCGCACCGACGTGACCGAGGCCTACCAGGTGGGCGGTGCCGCTGTGGAAGGCCGCCGTGCGCGGTGAGACCGCCAAGATGTCCGCCATCAAGCGCCTGAGCGACCAGCCCTACCGCATCGAGACCGAGATGGTCGACGTGACCCAGGTCGCCAACTTTGAGAAGAAGAAGGTCACCGCCGACGGCCCGTCAACGCCAATTTTGAGCGTTACTGCCCCTGATCCACCGAGGACGGCATTCATCTGATTGATTTTGCACTTTGCCCGCCCCTTTTTGGGGTGGGCTTTTTCTATTTTCCGTCATACCGCACAATTTCGTCGTAAAAAGTTTATTCACCTTGCCGAAAGTCAACTTTCCTGTGCAATTTTTGCAAGGTTTCAGCACTCATTTTGTCCCGCCTCATGGCACAAATATTCCATACTGCGGAATTTTTTCCATACAGCCCATACAAAGATACGTACAAATTTTTCGGCAACTCCTGCAATAGAAAAAAAGTGTACTCCATGGTACACTAAGCATGATTATCGTGCGCTGCCGGAACGTACCCGCAGCGCAACCCACCCCCATGGAAATTGCAGGAGGAGAAACTATGGCAAAAATGCAATCGTCGGTCAGTCCGGCGGTCCCACTTCGGTCATCAATGCCAGCCTGGCCGGCGTGTATGAGCTGCAAGCGCCGCGGTGCCGGCAAGGTCTACGGCATGCTGCACGGCGTGGCGGGTCTGCTGGAGCGCCGCACCTGCGTGCTGGACGAAAAGCTCAAGACCGCCCTGGACATTGAGCTGCTCAAGCGCACGCCGTCCAGCTATCTGGGCAGCTGCCGCTACAAACTGCCGGATTGGCACACCCCCGAGGGCGAGGCCGTCTATCATCCAGCTGTTCGAGATCCTGAAAGAGCTGGACATCGGCTATTTCTTCTACATCGGCGGCAACGACTCGATGGATACCATCGGCAAGCTGGCCGACTACGGCGCACACATCGGCAGCGAGATCCGCTTTATGGGCGTGCCCAAGACCATCGACAACGACCTGATGGTCACTGACCACACCCCCGGCTACGGCAGCGCTGCCAAATATATCGGCGTTGTCATGAAAGAGATCATCCGTGACGCTACGGTGTACGGCACCAAGTACGTCACCATTGTGGAGATCATGGGCCGCAATGCCGGTTGGCTGACCGCCGCCGCTGCCCTGGCCAAGGCCGAGGATTGCGAGGGCGTGGATATGATCTGCCTGCCCGAAGTCGCCCTTCAATGTCGATCATTTCGTGGAAAGGTCGAGCGGATGCAGAAGGAGAAGCCCTCCATCGTCATTGCCGTGTCCGAGGGCGTCAAGCTGGAGGACGGCCGCTACGTCTGCGAGCTGGCTGACGATGTACACGCAGTTGATGCCTTCGGCCACAAGGCCCTGACCGGCACGGCGCGTTTTTGGCCAACACGGTGGCCCGCCGTCTGGACACCAAGACCCGCTGCATCGAGCTTTTCGACCCTGCAGCGCTGCGCCGGCCACCTGACCAGCCGCACCGACATCACCGAGGCGTACCAGGTGGGCGGTGCCGCCGCCAAGGCCGCCTTTGAGGGTCATACCGGCGAGATGGTCGCCCTGGACCGCATCTCCAACGCACCGTACCAGTGCGGCACCAGCCTGCATCCTATCAGCGAGGTCGCCAACCTGGAAAAGAAGGTCCCGCTGGAATGGGTCAATGCCGACCACACCGCCATGACCGACGAGTTTCTGGCCTACGCCCTGCCCCTGGTTCAGGCCGAACTCACCCCCCATCTACGTCGAGGGTCTGCCCCCACCACATCTACCTGCCCGAAGCCTAATGGGGTTGCCTTACTTTCTTTGAAAAGAAAGTAACCAAAGAAACTTTAATCAAAATCACATATACATGTGATTTTATAAATAATAAACCCTATTTATAGGGGGCGGCGTCCCCCGACACCCTGCGGCGTTTTTAAATAAAATAACCTGTGTACCGGATCACATTTCCAACGTACACAGGTTATTTTTATTCTATTATATTAAAGCCGGTTCCTTTCTTTCAAGAAAGGAACAAAGCCCCCCGTCAATAAAACCCAAAGCTCGGTAAAATGTTCAGCAGGTCGGCATGCCAGGCGGCGGTGGGAAGGCCGGAGAGGGCCGGATAATAGACACAAACAGCACCAGTGCCGCCGCGCACAGCGCAGCGCCCAGGCGCCTGGCCCAGGCGCTGATCTTTCGCCGTGGCCAGCACCAAGGGAAAGCGCCGCCAGACAGAACATCGAACTGGGGAAATAATGGTACAAAAGGTACACCGGGTCACCAGCATCCAGGGGATCAGCTGCGTGCCGTACAAGATCAGCACTGCCCAGCCCCGCGGGTGCCGCGCCCGAAACCTGCCGCCAGAGCAGCCCCAACAGCGCCGCCAGGACCCACCCAGATGACCGGCCCGGCCATGCCCGCAATGCTGGCCTTCATGCCATAGGGCAGACTGCCGTTGCGATAGTACCACACCGGGCGCAGCCCCAGCAGCCAGGTATACCAGCGGCTCTCAAACGGGTGGGTTGCCTCCAGCGTGGAGTGGTAATTGTACATCGAGACCTGGCACCGCCACCAATCGGCCAGACCAAAACCGTGGTCGCGCCACCAGTACGGCAGGTAGGATGCAATGTAAATGCACAGCGGCATCACCCATAAAACACTACACCGCCCAAAAATGCTGGTGCGGAACTCCTGGGCAAAGCCCGGCTTGCCCCTGCCGCCAGCGGGCGTAAAGCACGCCTAGGTACAGCACCGCCAGCCCGGCCCCGGCGTAGATGCCGGTCCACTTGGCTGCACAGCCCAGCCCGAAGGCGATGCCGCCCAGCGCCATGGCAGCAGGACGGCGCTGCACGCCGTCGGTCAGCACCCGCTGGCAGTACCACACCATGCAGTACGCGCCCAGCAGGATAAAAAGGTGCCGTAAATGTCAATCGTGGCAAGGCGGCTCTGGGAAAAGCGCATAAAGTCGAGCGCCATCAGCACCACCGCCGTTGCCGCCGCCCCGGGCCTGCGGGTCAGGCGGCGCACAAAGCACCATGCCAGCGGCACCAGCAGCACACCGAACAGCGTACCGGAGAACCGCCAGCCGAACCCGGTCATGCCGAACAGCGCAATCCCCAGCATGATAAGATCCTTGCCGAGCGGCGGATGGGTCGTCTCATAGACAGGCATCCGGTGCAGCTGCTCATAGCCCGTGCGGCCGTGGTAGATCTCATCGAAATACATGCTGTTCAGCTGGCTGATCGCATCGGGCACGGCGTCCTGCTCGTCAAACAGCGCCCCACCACCCGTTACCGGCACAAGCCCGCCCGCCGCATCGCGGAAGGCCAGCTCAAACAGCTGCGCGTTTTTCCACCGTAATGTGGAAAAGGCTTCGCCCGCGTCGGCGTACATTCCACCGATGGCAGTCCAGCTGAAGCAGGTGCTGTAGTCCAGTTCTTTCTCAAAACGGTGTGCCTGCGCGTCCGTCACCATCATCCGCCCGCCGAAGGAAACGCCGGGTAGACCCACAGCGAAACAGCGTCCCCCTGCAGGGTAACTGTTCGGTCAGCGCGGTCGTGTTCGTGGCATCCAGCGGCTCTGCGGGCGCGGTAAGGCTGCCCAGGTACGTAAAGCTTACCACAGCAGTCGCCGCCGTCAGCGCCAGCATGGCCAGCAGCCTTCGCGGCGGGTCCAGGCTTGGGCTGGGGGGCCGGCGTTGCAGCGGCCGCCTTGACCGCCTTGCAGGCGGGCAGCAGCAGCAGTGTGGCCGTGGCGGGTGATGTCCCACACCGCAAAACAGCAGCAGCACAAAACAGACAGTCTCTGCCAGGCCGACCAAAATCGCGACCTGGCGCTGGTTGCACTGGTCAGCCATTCGTCATCGGTACCGGTCAGCGAGTAGACGGTGCCGTTAGATTCAAGAACCCCGTCAGCGACAGGCCCACGCCGCCGCGTACAGGCGGATATCCTTCCAGTGCGCGGCAGCCAGCAGCGTCAGCAGCACGCCGGGCACCATGTACCGCTCATGCATGCAGTGGGCCAGCGTAAAAATGCCGATGCCGTAGTAGGCCGCCAGCAGCAGCGGCGAAAACGGCCCTGCGGCTGCTGCATACCGCCAAAATAGGCAAGCCCCAGCCGTGACCAGCAGGATGTTGCAAAAAGCCCAGCTGCTGCCAGCTCATACCAAACAGCGCAGGCTCGGACAGGCGGTTTCCAGTTGCCCCCAGCGCCGCCAGCCAGTTAAAACCGTTAATGGTGGCGTAGGGGTAACCGGACCGCTGTACCGGTGTATTTTTCCAGCAGCTTCGGCAGCAAATTGCCAGACCGAAAAAGGGTATGCCGGTCGCCAGCGGTACCAGCAGCGCCAGCGCTGCACCGCCGAAGCACCGGCAAAAAGGCGCGCAGGCGGTCCTGTTCCACCGCGATGCCCGCCAAAAAGCAGGCCGCCAGCACCGGATGAACAGCAGCGCCTGCGGCTTGATGGCCAGCGCCAGACCGAACCAGACGGCGGCGGGCAGGTAGCGGCGCTGCTCCAGCAGCAGGAAGCATAGCAGCAGCGGCAGGGCAAACGCCCCGTCGATCTGCTTCCACACCGCTGTGTCAAACAGCAGCAGCGGGTCGAACGCCGTGAACGCAGCCAGCGCCAGCGCCATCTGGCGCCCCACCGTACCGCTTTCCCGGCCACCGCATAGCCAGCACCGCCGGCGGCACAGTCGCAAACCGACGGCACCAGCGCCAGCAGCAGATAGGTCATCACCGGATTCATACGCGATGGCAAAAAAAAATTTGGCGTACCAGCGCCCCACAAAGCCAAGCACCCACAGGTAGCCGGGCGGGTAGTCGGCAAAATAGCCCCGCTGTAAAAAGGCGGCGGGGCCTTGGTCGGCCAGCAACTTTATCCCCCAGGCAACAAAGCAGCTCATATCGTCAGGGGGGTAGCCCTCGGTCACCCAGGGGCCAGCACCAAGCGCAGCGCCAGCGCCCCAGCACCACCCAGAGGGCTCGGTTTTGTTCGTTGTTTTTAGGCGTTGAATCGTCAGGGGCAACAGCACAAATCAATTACAAATTAGGCCGCCCCTTGCGTCGTTATCTTCGGCCCCTGGGCAGTGTCGGTCACGCTCCAGCCCATCTCGGTCAGCTGGGCGCGGATCGCATCGGCGCGGCCCCAGTCCTTGGCCTTCTTGGCAGCGGCGCGCTCCTCCACCAGGGCCGTGACCTCGGCAGGGATGCTGTCGGTCTTTTTTGCGGTTGTACAGCAGGACCCAGCACGCCTGTCAGCTCATCAAAGGTCTTGGCGGCGGTCTCCAGCGTGGCCTTGTCGGAGGCATCGGACAGGGTGTTGATGTCCTTGACCAGGTCAAAGATGGCAGCCAGTGCATCCGGCGTGTTCAGGTCGTCGTCCATCGCCGTCTTGAACTTGGCGCGGGCCTCTTCACACTTGGCAGCCAGCGCCGTATCGGTGCCGTGGGCATGCTCAATGGCAAAGTCCGAGGTTGTCGCGGCAGGTGTACATGCGCTCCAGACTGTTCTTGCAGCTCTCGATCAGGTCGACGGTATAGTTCAGCGGCATGCGGTAACCAGCCGTCAGCATAAAGTAGCGGATAGGCTCGTAGCCGTACTTATCGGCAATCTCACGCACAGTGAAGAAGTTGTTGGCGCTCTTGGACATCTTCTCGTTGTCGATGTTCAGGAAGCCGTTGTGCATCCAATATCGGCTGAAGGTGCAGCCGTTGGCACACCTCGCTCTGGGCGATCTCATTCTCATGATGGGGAAGATCAGGTCCTGACCGCCGGCATGCAGGTCGATGGTTTTGCCAAGGTGCTTGCGGGCCATGGCGCTGCACTCGATATGCCAGCCGGGGCGGCCGTGGCCCCAGGGGCTCTTCCCAGTAAAGGAACTCGCCGGGCTTGGCAGCCTTCCAGACTGCGAAATCGGCAGGATCTTCCTTCAAATCGTCATCCATCTGGCTGCGCAGGGCGCGGTTGCCGCTCTCCAGGTCGTCGAGATTCAGGTGGCTCAGCTTGCCGTAGTCGGGGTCAGACTTCACGCGGAAATAGACATCGCCGTTGCGGGCCACATAGGCGTGGCCGGACTCCACCAGGTCCTTGACGATATGGATGATCTCGCCGATATGCTCGGTCGCGCGGGGGACGCACGGTCGGCGCCATGACATTCAGACCGTCGGAATCCTTGATGTACTCGGCCTCAAACTTGCGGGCAACCTCCTGCATGGAGGTGCCCTCTTCCTGTCCCTTTTTGATGAGCTTGTCGTCAATATCGGTGATATTGGAAACATAGTAGACCTTATTGCCGCAATATTCAGATAACGGCGCAATGTGTCAAAGACAATCATCGGGCGGGCATTGCCGATATGGATATAGTTATAGACCGTCGGGCCGCAGACATAGATGCGGTATTCACCCCTCCTTCTGGGAACAAATTCCTCTTTCTGGCGGGACATGGTGTTAAAGATCTGCATGATACACTTTCCTTCCTCTCAAAAGGGTTTCCTTGGTTTCTATTATAGCCGCCGCAGCGGCGCGGTTGCAAGACTTAAGTTGCTTTTAAGGGTAACTTATTATTCGTTATTTGCAAGCTCTGTTTCCAGCTGGTCCCAGACGGCACTGAAATTGTAGGGGAACTGCGCGTCCTCCTCGGCCAGCCAGCTGCGGTAGGCATCCAGCTCGGCGGCAACTGCCGGGGCTTTATGCGGCGGTAGGCCGTGATGGTATAGCCGTTGCCCATGTCAAATTCCTGCCGCCACCTCAAAAGCGCGTGCAGGGTCTCGACGTTCTCCAAAAAGGCGCTGTTGATCTTCTCGGTATGGTTGCTGGGGTCAAAGGGCGTGCAGGTCAGCACGATCTGTGCCGTAAACAGTTCTTTCGGGAAGGCATCGTTGCCCGGGTTGACGCACCGTAAGCCAGAATGGAGCGGATGCTCTCGTCCGGCAGGGCCGCCGCGCGGAAGACATCGGCACTGTAGGTCAGGCCGTGGCAGATCATGTAGGCTGAGGTTGGCGCCCCTCGCAGTTTTGCCGCAGGAAGTCATTCACCTCGGCGATCTGGGCCATATCGGTGCGCTCGTTATCGATGGTAAAAAACAGGCCGCTGTTGACACGCGCCGGGCAGCTTGACCGGCATCAGCTGGCTGCATGCCCCGCAAAGTTGATAGGCCACACCCCACGCTGACCAGCGCGGCCAGGGCGCGGCGCAGCCATTTGCCGGGCAGGTTCGCCGCCAGCAGAGCCAGCATGTACAGCCCCAGCAGGTAAAACGGCGCCACCGCCAGTGATTGGTGGTCATCCATGTTCTGCACTTTGGTCACAAGAAAGACGGTCAGGAGCACCGACCAACAGACAGTAACCGTTAGAAACGCTTGTTTGTTTTTTATACAGTGCGTACAAAATCCCAATCAAACAAAATGCCGAACAAAGCCCCCAGATAGACCCGCTGGTGTTCCAGCTCGGCCAAAAAGCCGCCGGTCTGGTAGGTGGCATAGCGGTCGCTGTAATCGGCCCGGACGATGCGCCAGAACATCGGCAGCAGCGGCACGCCGACACAGAACAGCGATGCCGCAGCAAATTTCACAAAACGAAGAGCTGCTGCCCCCCTGCTTTTTGCAATGCTGCCCGTACCAGCACCCAGATGCCGTAGAGTACAAAAAACGGCTGCCACGGTGAACATATAGCTGCGGCGGGTCAGCATCAACAGGCCGGTAAAGGCAGCCATGCTGACCAGCCGCGCCGGGGCAGGGGCTGAGAAATCATACCCGATGCCCAGTGCCAGCAGCATCAGGCAAACGCCACGCCCAGCAGGTCCGGCATGCCGCGGTACAGCGCAATATGCAAAAGCGGCAGCAGGGTGGTCAAACGCCAGGCCCAGCGCGGTAAACAAGGGCGCTTTGGGCCGGCACTGGCGGCGCAGCACCGCCAGCAGCACCCATGCGCTGTAATAGACCAGCGTGGGCACCAAAGCCCGCACAGCAGCGCAAACGTGTTGGCCGTGCGCGGCGTGAACATGAAGAACGGCTCCGCCAGCAGATTGATGACCAGCGGCGCGTAGTCGTTGAACCACGTCTTATAGATCGTCGAACCTACGCCGGTAAAGACGCCATCCGCAAAGTTGGATTCCAGTCGCACCTGCAGATTGTAGTAGGTCGCGTTGTCCCACAGGTACAGGCTTTGCCGCCCCACCATGGCATGCAGGTAAAAGGCGGCGCTGGCACGATGCAGATGACCAGAACCACGGCGTCGAACTTCGTCAGCCGGGCCCACGGCTTTGGCCGCGCGGCGGTAAAGGCACCAGGTGCCCAGCACCGCCGTGCAGGAGAGCAGCAGCAGCCAGACATCCACGGGGTGCCGCCCGCTGCCGAGCATATCAATGCCCTGCAGCGCGGGATGAAAGTGCGCCACGGTGCTGAATACGAACTTAACGGCAAAAATACACAACAGAAACAGGACGGCCCGCTCTGCCCGGGTCATCCTGCCGTAAAATTATGCTTTTTGTTTGGTGGGGTTGATTTTGCAAAACAATAGCTCCTTGATGGGGATTCAGCCGCTCCCTATTGTAGGGGTCGATGCGAGCATCCGCCCCTGCAGCAGCAAAGGTATTACTTCGCCTGCATAAACAGCTGGCGGTTCTGCCACAGGTAGATGCAGCCGGACAGCAGCGTGGCCGCGCCGCACAGCCAGCACAGCACCACGGTCACCAGACTGACCACGCCCACATCGGTAGGCCCGGCCAGCGCAGCGGCAAAAGTAATAGAAGATGATGGTCAACATCTGCAGAACGGTCTTGACCTTGCCCCACATATTGGCGGCAATCACCGTGCCGGTCTCGGCGGCAATCATCCGCACACCTGCCACCGCAAACTCGCGGAACAAGATCACGGCCAGCACAATGGGCGAGCATACACCATCCACCACCATATAAATAAAGGCGGCGGTGGTCAGGCATTTGTCGGCCAGCGGGTCCATGAACTTGCCAAAATCGGTGACCAGATGTTTTTCCGGGCAATATAACCGTCCAAAATCGGTGATGCTGGCCACGGTGAAGATAATGCCCGCTACCAGCGAGAAGGTCGCGTTAAAATCGGCCGTGCCGTAGCGGCCAGTGCGGCAAACACCATAAACACCGGTACCAGAAACAACACGCATCATTGTAAGTTTATTGGGCAGATTCATACCTTAGTCCTCCAGCTTTTCTTCCACGTAGCCGTACAGGTCGTAAGTGTCGGCATCGGTGATGGTGACGTTATAGAACGCGCCGGTCTCCAGCGGGGGTATCAGCGGGGGTCAGCACGTTGCCGTCGATCTCCGGGCAATCGGCCTTGGTGCGCAGCAGATACATGCCGGTCTCGTCGTCCACACCGTCACAGACACATTCCAGCGTTTGGCCGACCTTTTCGCCCTTCGCGCTCGGCGCTGACTTCGGCCTGCAGTTCCATGATATGGTCCGCGCGGCGCTGTTTGGTCTCCTCGTCCAGTTGGCCGTCCATCTTGGCGGCCACGGTGTTTTCCTCGGCCGAGTAGGCAAAGCAGCCCAAACGGTCAAACTTCATCGTCTTGACAAAGTCACACAGCTCTGCGTACTGCTCCTCGGTCTCACCGGGGAAGCCCGCGATCAGCGTCGTGCGCAGCGTGATGCCGGGGATGGCCGCGCGCAGCCGGGCAATCGCGTCCTCGATCTCCTTACGTCCGCCGCGGCGGTTCATGGCCTTCAGCACGGCGTCGTCGCAATGCTGGATGGGCAAGTCCAGGTACGGCACCACCTTGGTGTTGCGGACCAGGGCAGCGATAAAGGCATCGGTGATACGTTCAGGATAGGCATACAGCACACGGATCCAGCGGATGCCGTCGATGGCCTGCAGCTCGTCCAGCAGCTGGCAAACCGCGCCCGGCTTGCCCCAATCCTCGCCATAAGCGGTGGGGTCCTGGGCGACCAGAATCAGCTCGCGACGCCTCCCCCGCCAGCCAGCGGGCCTCGGCTACGCAGTCGTTCATTTCACGGCTGCGCAGCGCACCGCGGATAAGCGGGATGGCGCAGTAGTGGCAGCCATTGTTGCAGCCCTCGGCAATTTTTAAGTACGCATAGTGGCGCGGGGTCGAGATAACGCGGGCACCGCCCAGCTGCATATCGCTCTTGGGGCCGTAGCTCTCGGTCTGGCCGGCACCGGACGCACAGACACGGCGGACGATGGCGGGCAGTGCGGCGTTGGAGCCGATGCCGACAACGGCGTCGACCTCGGGAATTTCCTGAATGATCTGCTGCTTGTAGCGCTCGGCCAGACAGCCGGTGACAATGACCTTGAGGTCGGGGTTTTCCTGCTTGTACTGGCAGGCCATGAGGATGTTCTCGATGGCCTCGGCCTTGGCGGACTCGATAAAGCCGCAGGTGTTGATGATGATGATGTCTGCTTCGGCCGGGTCCGCCACGGTGGTGTGGCCGTCCTTGATGAGGGCGTGGCAGAAAACGTCGGCGTCCACCTGGTTTTTGGGGCAACCGAGGGAGATGATCGCAATCTTCATAGAACTTCCTTTATATACAGTATGTTTTTGCGCCGTCAATCCTCCGCCAGCGCGGCGCGGATGACACTGTGGCTGAACCCGCGGCGGGCCAGCGCGGCCGCTACCTGGTCCCGCTTTTGCCGGCGGCCAGTTTGGCGGCATAGTGCCGCTCCACCAGGGCGCGGGCATTGGCCAGTTCAGGGTCTTCGCCGTCATCGGCTTCGGCATACAGTGCTTCCACGGCTTCGGCAGCGGTATCGCGGTCGATACCCTTCGCCGTCAGGTCCAGCAAAATTTCGCGGCGGGATTTCCGCTTGCGCAGCGCTCCGCGGCACGGCGGCGGGGCAAAATCGGCATCGTTCAAAGGCCCAGTTCCCCGGCGCGCGCGCCACAGCGTAGGCGGCGCTGTGCTCGTCGAACTTTGCGGCAGAGTTTTGGTACAGTTCCCCCGCCGCATGGTCCCGCAGCGAGATAATCCATGGCCTTATCCAGCGCACGGCGGGTGTCGCTCTGCTTGCGCAGGTCCTCGATCTGCCATTCTTCCAGCAGGTCTTCCTCGTGCGGCGCAAAGGTATTGCATCAAGGGAGAACGGCAAACTCGCCGTCAAAAAACAGCGCGCGGCCTTTTTTCGTTTTCCTTGATTTGTGTCAGCTGGGGCATTATTCATCAACCATGATGTCCAGGTCTACCTCACTGCCGGTGGTCTTGGCAGCGGGGGCGGAGCCCGCAGCAGGGGCTTCCCCATCGGTGGCCGGCTTAACATTTCCGAGGGGTCCAGCGGCTTCACGGTGCCCTTTTTACCGGCGGCCAGCAGGCGGTCGCATTGGCACGCGATCTTCTCGATCTCGTCCGAGATCTCCGGGTGCTCTTTCAGGAAGATCTTGGCGTTATCGCGGCCCTGGCCCAGGCGGACATCGCCGTAGTTGAACCAGGCGCCGCTCTTCTGCACAACGCCCAGCTTGACGCCCAGGTCCAAAATCTCACCGATTTTAGAGATGCCTTCGCCGAACATGATGTCAAACTCAGCCTCGCGGAACGGGGGGGCCACCTTGTTTCTTCACGACCTTGGCGCGGGTGCGGTTGCCGATGAAGGCGCCGGTGGAGTCCTTCAGGCCCTCGATACGGCGCACATCGATACGCACGCTGGGTAGTATTTCAGCGCGCGGCCGCCGGTGGTGACCTCCGGGTTTCCGTAGACGATACCCACCTTTTCGCGCAGCTGGTTGATGAAGATGCAGACGGTGTTCGTCTTGCCGATCACGCCGGTGAGCTTGCGCAGCGCCTGGCTCATCAGGCGGGCCTGCAGGCCCACGTGGCTGTCGCCCATTTCGCCCTCGATCTCGGCTTTGGGCACCATGGCAGCCACCGAGTCCACGATGATGGCATCGATAGCGCCGGAGCGCACCAGTGCTTCGCAGATTTCCATGGCCTGCTCACCGGTATCCGGCTGGCTGACCAGCAGGCTGTCAATGTCTACGCCCAGCGCGGCGGCGTACACGGGGTCTAGCGCATGCTCAACGTCGATGAACGCGACCTCGCCGCCCATCTTCTGGGCTTCGGCCAGGATGTGCAGAGCCAGCGTAGTTTTACCAGAGGATTCGGGGCCGTAGACCTCGATGATACGGCCGCGGGGCACACCGCCGATACCCAGGGCCAGGTCAGGCCCAGGCTGCCGGTGGGGATGGCGTCGACCTGCATGGCGATGTTGGCGCCCAGCTTCATCACGGCGCCTTTGCCAAACTGTTTTTCGATCTGCGCCAGGGCCGTTTCCAGCGCCTGCTTCTTGTCAGAGGCCGGGCCGGGGTCTTGGGTGTCGTATCTTTTTTTTTTGCTGCCATGGTTTTGCTCTCCTTTTATCTCAAAAACACAATTGCAAGGTAGTACAGGGGTATTATTTCCCAGATGCCCCTATTATACACGATTTTCACGTGCAGTACAACTGTTTGTTGTGTTTTAGTGGTACCTTAAAAACAGGATTTTCAAGCGGTTTTCGGAAAAAACTACCCGGTCATTGCCGCCTGCATCCTTGCGGCAGGTGCCAGCCTGCCAACCGGCAGCCTTGCCCCCAGCTCCAGCACAGCCTCGGCCTGGGCGTAGCCGATCTCCAGCACCAGCCAGCCGCCGGGGCGCACCGCATCGTAATACTGGCGCACCAGCACGCGGTAAAAATCCAGACCGTCCGCGCCGCCGTCCAGCGCCATGGCCGGTTCCCTGGCGGTCCTCGGGCATTAAATTCTGCATCTCGCGGGCCGTCAGATAAGGCGGATTGAGATGATGAGGTCGGCGCTCTCCGGCTCGATCTGGGTATAGTAGTTCATCACGTCGCCGCGCTCGGCCTGGGTGGCCTTGCCGCCCAGCGCCGCCACATTGGCGGTCAGGTAGGGCCAGGCGTCGTGGCTCAACTCCACGCAGGTCACCTTGGCACTGGGCACAGCGCGGGCAATGCCCAGGCCCAGGCAGCCGGTACCGGCGCACAGGTCGTAGACTACCGGGGCCTCGCTGTCCTTCAGCAGCTCGATGGCGGTCTCGCAGACGATCTCGCTGTCAGCCCGGGGGCACAGCACGCCGCGGCCGACCTTGAGGGTAAAAGTCCAGAAAGCCCCACTCCCCAGCAGGTATTGCAGGGGTTCGCGGCCCGCGCGGCGCCTCGGCCAGCACCTGCAGGCGGGAGGCTTCCTCGGCGGTGGGGCCGTCGTCCAGCCTGTGGTCACGTCCTGTCACAAATGTATACAACTGCGCCGCGTCAAAGCGGGCATCGGGCACACCGGCCATCATCAGCCGGGCGCAAAGTTTTTGATAAGCAGCGTTCACCAGCGGGCTTCCTCCTGATTTTCGGGCAGTACCGGGGTCACTGCCGCAATAGCAACTTCGATCATCGAGTCGTCCGGCTCAAGGTCGTCAACCTCTGCATCCACAGCCCCGGCTGGATGATACGGGACAGCACGCTGTGGGGCGGCCGGCCCACTTTAGAATTTCATAGCACACGCCCACCAGCAGCGGGAACATGCACAGCTTGTACACGATGCGCAGACCAGTGCTGGTCAGGGCAGCACCGCATACAAAAAGATGCTGATGATAATGACCAAGATCATAAAACTGGTGCCGCAGCGGGGATGGAACCGGCTCTGCTTGCGGATGTTTTCCACGGTCAGCGGCAGGCCCGCCTCGTAGCAGGCGATGGTCTTATGCTCGGCGCCGTGGTACTCAAACACGCGGTGCAGTTCCTTCATGCGGGTACACAGGAACATATATAAAAGGAAGATGGCCATTTCAGCGCACCTTCTAAAATCACGCGCCCCAGCGGCCCAGCGGGATAAAGCGGATGAGCTGCCCGGTCAAAAAGGTGGGCAGAAAGGTGAACAAAAACAGCGCCAGCGCCACACCGGCAAAGGCAGCGCAGGTCATCAGCACGTTCTGGAACACCGGGCCGGTGTGCTCGTCCAACCATTTGTCCAGCTTGCTTTCCGGCTCGGCGTCCTCGACGCCCTCCATAGCCACATCGGCGGCGTGCATCAGGTACTTGTAGCCTTTGTACAGGTTCTCGGCCATGTTGCAGATGCCGCGCAGCAGCGGCACTTTGTTGTACCAGCGGGTCACGACCTTATCGTAGGTCAGGTCGATGGTCCCATCCGGCTTGCGCACGGCACAGCAGATCTTCTCGGGGCCGCGCATCATGATGCCTTCCATCAAGGCCTGGCCGCCGACGGAAGTGCGAAATTCATTGGGCATAGTTGCTCTTGGCCGTTTTATACGGTATAACATTATATTTTCTCGTGCAGATGTTCCTGCCCGGGGTGGTAGACCGGCAGCGTGATGCTGACCGTGGTCCCCTGCCCCAGGGTGGAGGCAATATCCACGCGCCCGCCCAGCGCGGTGATGATCTCATCCACCACTGCCAGACCGATGCCGGGCCCCGCACCGAGTTTTTGGCTTTGAAAAATTTCTGTTTGACCTTTTCCAGGTCGTCGGGCGCAATGCCGCGGCCCTGGTCGCGCACCGCCGCCGTGACCGAATCCCCCGCCGGGTCAGCGTGAGGAAGATGGTTCCGTCCGGCTCGGAGTATTTGATGGCATTGTCCAGGATGTTGATGAACACCTGGTGCAGCCGCGCCGGGTCCGCCCACACCGGGTAGGGGTCGGGCGGTTCCTCGTAGACGAAGTGCAGCCCTTCCTGCCGGATGCGGGCCTCCACAAACAGGGCCGCGTCGGTGGCCTCGGCCACCAGGTCCAACACCTGGCAATTCAGTTTGATGCCGTTCTGCAAACGGGAAAAATCCAGCAGTTCTTCCACCATCGTGTACAGGCGGTCAGTCTCTGTACCGATGACCGAAAGCCCGCGCTGGTAGTTCTTATCCGTGGGGTCGTCGATGTTGCCGATGGTCTCGACCCAGCCTTTGATAGAGGTCAGCGGGGTGCGCAGCTCATGGGAGACCGAGGAGATGAACTCATTCTTCAGCCGCTCGGTCTCGGCCAGGTCCTCGGCCATCTGGTTGATGGTCTTGCACAGGCGGCCCACCTCGTCGTTATACCGGTTGTCCGGCAGGCGCACCTGCAAATCGCCTTTTGCAATTTTTGTCGCTGTTGCTTCAATTTCCCCCAGCGGCCGCACGATGGAGCGCACAAAAACAGCCCGCTCCAAATCGTGAACACCAGCACCAGCGCACCCACGCCGGTGGCGGCGGTAACGGTGTTCCACCACTGGCGGTCCACCAGCGTCAGGCTGGTGACAAGGCGCATGGCCGCCACATTGCTGGCCGCGTAGGGCACCAGCTCGGTCACAGCCATCACCCGTTCGCCCTGGGGCGTGGTGAAGATGTCGTGCCCTTTGCCGCTGGCGGAAGTCTGCGCCGACAGAAAGTCGGTTGCCGTCGGTCAGGTCGCGTGTCATGGTGCCGCTGCTGGTGGCCAGGATGACCCCTTGGGCGTCCAGCAGCATAAACTCGAACTTGTCCTTTTCGTCGAACTGCTCGACGGTGCGGCGCAGGGCCTGGCCGCGGCTCTCGGAGGTCTCGTTGGCGTCGCCCGCCGTGCCGGTGGCCTGCAAGCGGCCAGCAATGGTGGAAAAGCGGCTCTCCGCCGCCCGCTGCACACTACCGTACAGTTCCCGATAATCGGTATAGAGGAACATCACTTCAGCCGCCAGGATCACCAGCACGGTGATCAGCAGGCTGCCCCGCACCCACCGCTTGGTAATGCCGGCTGCCGCCATTGAGGGTTCCTCCTTTCCTGTTCTATGTTATCGCTCGCTTCTAAGGCTCCCTCTGTGAGGGGGCCATTCGCTCACTTACGCATTCCACCGGTATCCATACCCCACACGGTTAAAATGTGCTGGGGGCTGCTGGGTTCGTCCTCGATCTTCATGCGCAGGCGGCGGATGTTCACATCCACGATCTTCACGTCGCCGTAGTAATTTTTGCCCCATACGCCTTCCAAGATCTTCTCCCGCACCAGCGCTGTACCGGGGTTGCGGAAGAACAGCTCCATGATCTGGAACTCCACCTGCGTCAGGTCGATGGGCTGGCCGTTTTTGTACAGCACGCGGCTCTTTTCATCCAGCACAAAGGGGCCGCTGATGAGTTGCTCCTGCTCCTGGGCGGGTTTGGCGGGCACGCCGCCCCGCTTGATGCGGCGGGTCAATGCTTCCAGCCGGGCCACCAGCTCCGACACCGAGAAGGGCTTGGTAATGTAATCGTCCGCACCGATGGACAGCCCGCGGATCTTATCGCTTTCCTGCCCTTTGGCCGACACGATAATGATGCCGATCTCGTTGTTCTCGCGGCGGATCGTCTCGCACAACTCAAACCGTCCATTCCGGGCAGCATGATGTCCAGCAGGGCTGCATCGCAGGGCTCGCCGCCGTGCATCAGCTCCAGCGCACGCTCGGCGCTGGGGGCCTCGATGACCTCCCAGCCTGCCATTTTCAGGTTCAGGGCGACCATTTCGCGGATGCTCGCTTCGTCTTCTACGACCAGAACTCGTTTCATAGCCTATCCTTTCTTTACGCCGTGCCCAACAGCACGGTATTGCTCTCAATATAGTCCATGCTCAAACCGTAGTAGCTTGTCACCATGCGGGCCTGCAGCTGCTGGCTGCCGATGGTGGCGATGCGCTCGTACTCGATGCTTTCCGGCTCGTCTAGGTCCACCACGCGCATCTCACAGTACACAACGGTACCCTCGCGGTTGCAGATCAGCCAGCCGGTGCTGCTCTGGTTGCCCCGGATCATGATGCTGCCGTGCATCGATTCCGGCAATGCCATAAAGAAGTTTTCCTTGCTGTCATACACGCCGAACAGGCTGTTGCCGCCGCTGTTGTTGGCGTAGTCCTTCCACAGCAAAACACCAGCCGCTTGTCCACCGGGGTCTGCAGGTCGCCGCCGTCATCGATCTCTGCCGGGATGTCCACGGTGCCGTTGCCGTCGATGTCGCGGCTCAGCAGCTCGCGGTGGTAGCGCAGCGTGCTGCGCTGGGGTCGCTCAGGCCCGGCGGATGGTACGGCTGCAGCGAGCGGACTCGGCATCGTACAGGATAATGTCCGATACCATCGCGTTGCCGTCGGCCCAGGCATCCATCACCAGGTAGGCAGCATCATCCCGGCCGGTGCCCGCGTGCAGGGCCGCGCATCCGTTGTAGCTGCCCGCGCCCAGCGCCAATGTCTGGATGGAGCGGAACTCGCCGTCCACATTGGTCAGCAGTTGCAGGGTCACGCCGCCCATCTCATTTTCCGGCAGGGCCAGCACCAGGTCGGTAGTGTCCTTCTTGCCGGTCAGGTCGGCCAGCAGCAGTTGGGTGTAGCTCTGGCTGATGACGGTGGTGATGTTCTCCCCATCATATTGATACACCACGCAATAGCTGTCTCCCTGGGCGCTGCTGTAACCGACGACCAGCTGTTGGGACTCGGCGTTTTTCAAGTTGGCAGTGTTGAAGTTTTTCTACTTCGCTGGACAGGCCTTCCACCGTGCGGCTGACCCGCCAGCTGTCTTCGCCGCTGTTCCAGCACAGCCAGGCAGACGTTGGAGCCGGTGGTGTCGGCAGTATACAGCACAGCGGCTTCGTCCTCACCGTCACCGTCCCAATCGCCAAAGGCAAAAGGGCGACAAGAAATCACCGCTGGCCGGGTATTTTTTAGGGTAGCGCTGCCGCCCAGGTAGCTGTTCAGCGCCTTTGCAGTGCGCTGCTCTCCCCCGACAACTGCGGTGCCCGCAGCAGGGTCTCCACATCCCCGTAGCTGCTGCACCCGGTGAGGAGGAGGGCCGAAAAGACCAGGGCCAGCGCCAGTTTTTGTTTTGTCTGTTTTTTCATCTGTGCCGCCCTCCCTTTCCGATATTAATACAGAG
>VOFG01002651.1_pt1 | contig 49428 bp, 102 predicted proteins | sample 5384171 | NCBI WGS metagenome assembly VOFG01 (sample SAMN12384726, study PRJNA508395) | human gut metagenome | isolation source: healthy gut F | host: Homo sapiens
GTTCCTTCCGGTTATACCAGACGTGCAAATTCTTTTTCCATCTCCTGCGGAGATAGCTGTGACAGTTTATTGATGATGGATTCTTTGTCTTTTTGATTTTTTTAAGCTGCTGTTCTGATGAATTCAGTTCCGATTGAACCGTTGTGATTTCATTTCTTTTTTTATCAATTGACTGCCGGGCACTGTCTAGTTCTGTAGCAACCTTTTTTAACGTTTCTTCATTTACTGATTTTCCCATGAGCAAGCTTTCAATGATATTGACACCAATACCACCAACAATACCTAACAGTACTGCTGACATAAAATAAGCTACTACCGCAAAAAATCGCACACACTACAAAACTTATAACATTCTGCTTTATATACTCAATGCCTGTACTTTCTTTGTTCCCCAAAGCCGACTGATAAATCAAATAAACCCAGAACAAAATGCCAACTATTGCAGTTACCACTGATAGACCATTTCCATAAGTCTTCCTCACCCTATCTATCTTCTCATTTTTTTTCTATTATTTTATTCCGTTCCTGTACTTCCCATTTAATGTATTTATTTCATTCTGAGCATCCGAAATCTTCTTTTTTGCCTCCTGCACAGAAGCACTTAAATCCGTCAGTTTTTTCTGAACAAATTCTCTGCTTCCTCTCTGTTGACTCTTTTCCAGTTCTCAGACAGAGATATGGAGATTTTCGCCAGGGTTCTGTGACTGATATAATCCATCGTCCTGCCGTGTCGCACCCCGGTACAGATTTCTTCTGTATCCTGATTTTCTTTTTCACAGCGTATGCATTTCCACATAATTATTTTTATCCTTCTTTTCTTACGCTTGTCTGTTTTTGCGAGCTACCTGATTCATAAGCTATACAGACAATTATATATCTTTCTTTGGCGATTCAACGAAAAAAAAGCCAGCGGGAAACATGAAAAGTGCCACTTTTTCCACGCGTCCCCGCTGGTCGCTTACAACGCTTTATGATACAGTTCCACGATATCCTGTTTTTCGTGAGGATCTTGGATTGACTGCAATGTTTCCGCTCTTCATGGCATCATCTGCCATGGCGTGGATCTTCTTTCGATTTCTTCATCGGAAACTTCCTTTGCAGGGTCTTTCCGTTTTGCGGTCTGGCGGATCGCTGTTGTCAGATCCTGTGGGATTCCGATGTCTTCGTTCAGTTCACGGATCACATCCACCAGCATCAGCAATTCAAACTCGTCTTCACATGTCGGAATCGGACTGATATAATTGTAGATCTTCAGATATCTTCCATGGTCTGCCAGTGCATTGTACTCTGCGATGACCGGAAGGAGCACCGCATTTCGCCACACCGTGCGGCACATCGAAGAAGGCACTCACAGGATGACTCATTGCATGGACATTTCCAAGTCTTGCAAAGGAAAAAGCAATTCCTGCAAAACAGTGAACCGGTCAGCATCGCCTCTGGCTTCGAGATCGGTGCGTCTTGCAACAAACCGGCGGATATTTTACCGATCAATTCCATCGCTTTTTCTGCCATGGCATCGGAAGAACGGAGATGCGGCTGTGGAAATATAAGCCTCCTCCGCATGGATAAAAGCATCAATACCGCAGGCCGCTGCAACGGATGCCGGAGCGGAAGTTAAAAGTTCCGGATCAAGAATGGCATACGGCAGAAGTTCATAGCTGAATACGGTCAGCTTGTAATCTCTGCTGTGGTCGGTGATCACCGTAAAATGCGGTCACCTCGGAGCCGGTTCCCGCAGTCGTCGGAATGGCAATCAGCGGGAATGATCTTTCCCGGCACTTTATGTGCGCCTTCGTATTCCGTAATGCTTCCGCCGTATTTTGCCGTCACACCGACGGCCTTTGCTACATCCATCGGAGAACCGCCGCCGAGTGCTACGAGAAAGTCTGCGCCGGAAGCAAGATAGCTCTCGGTTGCTTTTCTACGGTCGTCACAGACGGATTCGCCTCAATATCTGTGAAAATATCGGCTGCGATGCCTGCCGCTTTCAGATAATCCGCTGCTTTGTCCACAACGCCCATTTTTTTCAGGGTAGGACCGGAAAGAATCATCGCATGGGTTCCGCCCATCTTCTTGGCACACTCCGGCAGTTTGGCATGCGTTCCTGCACCTACCATAATATTCTGTGGAATAAAAAACTCAAATGGATTCATCTTATTTTCCCTCTTTTTCAGAAATCCGTTTTTTCTATCCGATAGACGCTTTGTTTTGTGTGATCTCACTTCAGCCAGCCATTTTGGCAAGGACACGGTCGATCGCTGCATCGATAACAACGTCGAGTTCCGCATCGTCTGCCTCCGGCATCAGGGACGCTGCGTCCTCGTCGGAGATCAGCTCGATCAGACTGCCGAACTTCTCTTTATATTTGAACTTGCAGACTGCAAAGAATACAACACCGAGGAGGCTCCATCCGCCTACCATCAGCCACTCCTGCCATACCAGCGTTCCGCCGGAACCAGGAATGCAGTAAACAAGCACCATGCATCCGGACATCAGAACTGCCATCGTTCCAACAAATTTGTACGCCGGAACACGGTACGGACGCGGCATATCCGGCTCTTTCTTCCGCAGGATCAGGAAGGAAAGAGATACCATACAGTAGGCAAGACAGCATCCAAAGTTACCGGCATCGCAGATCCACACCATCATGCCTCGTCCTGCAAACGGAGCCAGCATGGTCAGCGCGCCGATCAGGATCAGTGCGTTGACGGGTGTTTTTGTGCTTCGGATGAATTTATGAAATACCGGCGGAATCATGTAGGATTCAGCCATAGAGTACAGGGCACGGGAACCGCCGATCATAAAGGAGTTCCAGGATGTGATGATACCGCACATACCGCCGACGATGATACTTTTGCCATAACGCTGTACCGAACGCTTTCGCCATCGCATCTGCTGTGACAAGTCCGGTTCCTGCTCCGAGCTCAGCGATTTCGGACGGGTTCAGCACATAACCGACAGCCAGGATAACACAGGAATAGAAAACAACAGCGAGTACAACGGAGAGAATCATCATTTTACCGATTTTTTAAGCGGAACATTGATCTCTTCTGCTGCCTGTGGGATTACATCAAAACCAATAAAGAAAAAATGGGGTGACAACTGCAACTTTGATGATGTTCTGGAACATCGTTCCGGTGCTCTCGCCGACGAACATCTGTCCCTGCAGATTTGCTGGAATCTCCGTTGATCACGGATGCCACATTCAGAAGGATACCAGCGCCGCCGATGATACAGGTCAAGGATTGTCTGGAGAACGGCTGCTGTCTTTGCACCCATGATGTTGATCATCATGATCAGGAATGCCACAATGATCGCAACGATCAGCCAGGATGCATAGATATCAAATCCGGCTACTGTATAGAGATATCCTTTGAGGAATCTTTACCAAAGATACGTGATGATGGTTGGGAAGGCGCACGCCTCGAAACACGTAACACTGACATATCCAAAATAATCCCCCAGGTACAGATGAACGAACCGTTCCGGGCCCATCGCCTTGTAGCTGAAGACGTGCTCGCCGCCGCACTGCGGCATCGCTGCAGTCAGTTCTGCGTAAGTCAGTCCGATGAAGAAGATCATGACACCGCCGATCGCAACGCAATTGAAGCTCCTACAACGCCGCCCTTCATGAATCCAGCTTCCTGAGGATACGACCCAGCCCCAGCCGATCATGGCTCCGAAAGCGATCACGAGAATATCCCATGCACCTAATACTTTGTCAAATTCTGATTTTTTTCTGTCCCATGTCTTATTCCTCCCCCGCTTCCGAATTTCTTCTCTTCAAGTTCCTCCAGATACTCCGCTGTGCCCTCCAATTCCAATAATGCCTGTCAATCAGAATGTCTCGGTTGTGCCGGTCTCCACGGTTGCTTCCTGTCAGTGCCAGATGCCGTTTTGTGATATCGTTTGTCTTTTTCACGAGCAGAAGAATCTGTGCATCTTTTTCAGAAAGGCTGTGGCTTTTCATGATATTCTGAACGGATCTCATCCGGTGCATAGATAAAAGCCCTCAGAAGATTAATATTTTTGCTGTCCTTTAAGATATAATCCGCGGATCGTCCGATGATCACGCAGGCCTCTTTTTCTGCCAGTTTCCGGATGATCTGTCTTCTGTACATGAATCGCACGCTCTGTCAGGTCCGCATATTTTGAGAAGGATCCACGGACATCGCCCTCGGCACCCTTTCCGGCAATCGTACCGCCCTCTTCTACTTTTCCATGATATCTTTTGGAATTCCGACCTCTTCGATGATCCAACGAGATCGCGATTATAAAATTTAATTTGAGGTCTTTGCAATTTTCCTGCCGATGGCATTTCCTTTGGCTCCGTACTCGCAGCCGATTGTGATAACCAGATGTCATACCGTTTTCCATTTTAATTTCTCTGTTTGATACCTGTTGTTTTTCACAGAATGAAAAGAAAAACAGTTGACAGGGGTTGATGTCATGGTTCTTTGCTTTTTTTGACGTCCTTGTGATAAAATTTTTCATTTACGCCCTTTTTCTTTGTTTCTATAAGAATTTTATTTTCCAGAGCTTTTATCGGTTTCTTCGATGATAGCAACCGCTTTGTCGCAGTCCTCTTCGGTCACGATAAGCGGCGGAATCAGACGAATGATGTGCGCTCCGATCGCTGTGATCAGAAGCTTGCGATCAAGGCAGCCGTGTTTGACTTCTACGCCGCTGATGGTATCATCAAACTCTACACCAACCAGAGTCCCTGATGTCTTACTTCTTTTACATGTGGAAGTTTTTCTCAGTTTGGATGCAAAGTAGTCACCGAACTTTTTTCGCATTTCCTGCAAGATCTCTGTCAAGAAGTTCGTTAACTTCTGCCAGTGCTGCCGCACAGCTGACAGGGTGGCCACCGAATGTAGTTCCATGAGATCCCGGTGTAAATGCTTTAGAAACTTCTTCTGTCGCGCAGATTGCTCCAATTGGCATTCCACCGCCAAGACCTTTTGCCATGGAAACGATATCCGGTTTGATGCCGTAGTTCATGTAAGACATTACCGCACCGGTTCTGCACCAGCCGGTCTGTACTTCATCAATCAGAAGCAGCATGTCGTTCTCATCACAGAACTTCCGGAGTCCCTGCATGAACTCTTTCGTTGCCGGATGAACACCACCTTCACCCTGTACTGGCTCGATCATGATCGCGATCGTATTTTCTGTACATGCATCTTTAAAGGCCTGCAGGTTATTATATGGTGCGTATGAGAATCCATAAGTCATTGGTCCAAATCCAACCTGACATCCGTTTCCCGGCTGTCCTGTTGCAGACATGGCACCAAAAGTTCTTCCGTGGAATCCCATCTTCGCAGTTACGATATGATAATGATTTGGTCCATATTTTTCAATTCCATATTTACGGGCCATCTTGATCATTGCCTCATTTGCCTCGGTACCAGAGTTCTGATAGAAGATCTTATCCATGCCAATTGTTTCACATACTTTTTCAGCAAGCAGTGCCTGAGGGATGGTGTATGGATAGTTGAAGGTATGCATGATATCGTCGAGCTGCTCTTTTGCTGCAGCAACAACTTTCGGGTTACAGTTTCCTGCACTGTTTACTGCGATTCCTGCATAGAAGTCAAGATACGGTGTTCCGTTTTCGTCGTACATGTACATCCCCTCTGCGGTTTCTGCAAAGGAAATCGAAACGCTCGTAGGTCTCGATCATGTACTTGTTTACTTTGTCTTTGATGTCCTGAACTCGTTAATCCTGTGTCTTTTTAATCTCATAGTGTTATCCTCCCATGAGCGTTGAAAAGTTTATTTTTTAAATAAAAACAAAAAAGCAAAGACTACTCCGTTGGTAAGTCGTCTTTGCTTTGTTTTTCGTTTATTATTTTGTACAACCATACAATAGCACCACTCCCTATATTTGTCAATTACTTTTTTTAAAAAAGTTTTTATATTTTTGCTTTTTCTTTAAGTATTTCTTTTTCTATTCTTTTTTGATGTTTTTTCGTCTTCCACCGTATTTTTTTCATATCCGTTGTTTTTTATTCTGATGTTCCAGTGGACTTCTGTCCATTATATTGAACAGTTCATTCAAAAAAAAAGCCTGTTATTCTGCGGACTTTTAGTGATAGTCGAGAAAGAAACACATGCAGCTCGTCTTCTCCGTCCCTCTGTTGCGGTAGATGTGGGTCTGGTCTGTCTCGAACGGAATGCCTGCTTCAAGTGGATCTCATGCTTTTTCCATTGCACTCCACGGTCATCACGCCGTCTGTCACCACCAGGTACTCTCTTGTTTTCTCCGTGGCCGCCGCTCACATACGTTCCGCCCGGTTCGATGTCGATGCGGTAGATTTCCACAAGCCGCGTGTCCTCATACGGAAAGCACGTCCACAGTGTACTGCCCCTCCATCTCTTTCGTCGGAACCAGATCCTCCGGTGTCACAAGATAACTATCCACCAGCGGCGTTGCAATCAGCTCCTGAAATTCAATCCGCAGGCCGCTCGTAATCTTCCCGAGCACGCCAAGCGACGGGTTCGCCGTTCCCTTTTCGATCTGCGAGAGCATTTGCTGACCCTGGTCTGCTCTGAGACCTGGTCGAGACTCATCCCTTTCGACTGCCGGATCCGTTTCAGATTGACCGCCACATTTTCTGTCAGATAATCCATGTTCTTCCACCTGCCTTTCTTCGTATTTCGCTCATTGTAGCACACCTTCCTCCGATATTCCAGTGAATATTTTTAAACTTTCTGCCGCCTTTCCCCGCTTCGCCTTTCTTTTCTTCCTTTATCCGCCCGGGTTTCAGGCACTTTTCTCTGCCTTTCCCAGGAAAAGCGCCCTTCCGCCGGATTTGTATTTTTGTCAGACCTTTTCCATCCGCATCTGCCGCAGAATCTTCTTTTCCATCCCGCGACACCTGCACCTGCGAAATCCCCAGTTTTCCGGCGATCTGCGCCTGCGTCATGTCCTGAAAATAGCGCATGTAGATGAGCTGCCGCTCTTCGCGGGCAGTCGTCCCAACAGCTCTTCCAAGAAAATCCGGTTCAGCAGCTTTTCCTGCCCGTTCTCTTTTTCCGGAATGCGGTCCATCAGAGAAATATCGTGGTTTTCCCCCTGATAGATGGTCTTCTGCAGCGGTTCCACCTCCGCGCCGGACTCCATCGCCTCCACGATTTCTTCCACGGTAACATCAAGCTCCCCCGCTATCTCCGCCAGCGTCGGATCGCGCCCGTTCTCCCGCTCCAGCCGCTCACGCACCGCATACGCTTTCCACGCCAGTTCCCGGATCGGGCGGCTCACCTTCACCATCCCCTCCGACCGCAGAAACCGCCGGATCTCCCCCGCAATCATCGGAACCGCATACGTCGAAAAACAGACTTCAAACGAAGGATCAAATTTATCAATCGCCTTCAACAGCCCAATGCTCCCCGATCTGGCACAGATCCTCCATCTCCACCCCGCGGTTTGCAAACCGCCTCACCATGCTCCAGACCAGTCCCATATTTTCCTCTGCCAGTGTATCCCTTGCCGCTTTATCCCCTTCGTGTGCCTTTTCGATCAGGGCGAAGCGTATGTTCCATGCATTCTGACTCCTATGACTTCCGATCCTGGCTTACATTTCCGGATGCACACCGATTTTCCGTTTCATCACCACTTCCGTCCCCCATCCCGGATGCGACCTTACTTCCAGCTCATCCATAAACGCCTCCATAAACGAAAACCCCATCCCCGACCGCTCCAGCTCCGGGCAGGTCGTAAACATCGGCTCCATCGCCTTCTCCACATTTTTCGATCCCGACGCCGGTATCTTTACCGTCACCTGAAACACCTTCTCCTCCAGATCCAGCACACACTTCATCTGAATTTTCCCTTTTTCCTGCCGGTATCCGTGAATCATCGCATTCGTAACCGCCTCCGAAATCGCCGTCTTGACATCCGCCACTTCCTCCACCGTCGGATTCAGCTGCGCCAGAAACGCCGCCGCAGACACCCGCGCAAAACTCTCATTGCAGGGACGGCTCTCAAATTCCAGCGTCATCGTATTCCACCGCATCTTCTCTTCTGTATTCATCCTTTCTCGCATCATCCCATACCCCTTTCTGCCCACTCCCCGTCCAAAACCTACTTCCACGTCTTCTCCTTCCACCTCAATCACCCGCGTCACCCCCGACATCACTCAGAACCCTCCGCATCCGCTCTCCCACATGCACCGCTCTCACCTTACCGCCAATCAGCTCCATCTCCCGAAACCTCCCCATCACCAGTCCAATCCCCTGAACTGTCCATAAACACCGTCTTCCGAAAATCAAACACCACCTCCCTCACATTCCTCTCCACCAAAATCTCCCCGCCTCCTCCCGAAGCCGGTCAGCCACAAAATGATCCACCTCTTCCGGAAGCCGAATCGTCATCACCGCATCCTTCACCCAAACACGATTATCCATTTCCCATCCTCCCTCTTTCCTGTCATAAAATAAAAACACAAAAGATTTTTCGCCGTAAAGCGAATTTCATCTTTGTGTTTTATCTTTCACTTTTATACTTTTTGCCCTTCGTCCCACGCACCCTCCGCGTAGTCAGTGGTATCAGCCCGACGAAACAGCGCCGCATCTCCTGCGGCATTCTGCCCCGTGGGCGTCCATCCTCACTATTCCTCCGTCTTCACAGTCCCCCCAGCGCCTCAATCTGCTGCTCGGCCTTAGTAGCCTTCTGGGTTCCGGGAACTTATCGATGATCTCCTGGAACACCGAAATCGCATTATCGGTATCCCCACTCAGCCGATACGCATGCGCCAGATAGTTAAGCACCGTATAGTCACTGTCGTTGATATTCTTAGCCTTCGAAAGCTTATCAATCGCCTCAGTGTAATTCGCATCGTCAAATGCATTCACACCCGACTGCGAAAGCTCCTGGAACATAGACGACTGCATGCTCTTGTAAATAGTGTCATACACAGCCTTTGCGTCCACAGAAAGCACCTCCGGGTTGACCTCGGTCAGTGCGTTTGTTGCGTTGCTCGTGTTGCCCTGCTGCTGCGCTTCCACAGCCTTTAAAAGGTTCTCGTAGGAAGCCGCCGTATCCTGTGCCGTCTGGATCTGCTGCTGCGCAGAAGCCGTCGTTTCGTTCAGAGAATCCACCTGGCTCTGGAGCTGGTTCAGCTGGGCCTCCTGGCTCGCCATCTTGCCGCTGTATTCCACAACCTTCTCGTCCGCCTGCCGGTTAATTCGCTGCGTATTCGCAGGCCCGATCCGGAACCACACAACCAGTGCGCCAAGCACCAGCCCAATACCGATATTCAGCATCGTTGCCGCTGTAGACGTCTCGCGGAACGTCGGCGGAATAATCACCGTATCCCCGCTTACCACCCGCTCACGCTCGTCCTCGCGCTGCTCCTCCGTGCGCTCCCTGCGGCCGAACCGCCGCGGCTCCAGCGACGTCTGCGTACCCGTCTGGAAATCAACCTCCTTCAGGAAACGAAGCGTCGTCGAGTTCGTCTTGTCAATTTTCGCCGCCTTTTCAGAATCTTCCGCGCTTTCTCATACTCACCTTTGTGAATATAAATCAGCGCCAGCAGATGATATCCCTTGATCAGCTTCGGTTCTGGTTCAGAATCTTGCGCAGCTGGATCGCAGCCACATCCTCATTGTTCTCGCGGCAGCATTTCAGCGCACTGTTGTATTTCTTGATCGTCTGATTGATCATATCCAGCTTCGCCTGCTCCGCCTGCAGCGTCGCAATATACTCCGTCGCCACATTATTCTCCGGCATAATATTCTTGCTGATGATCCACTCACTTAACGCCGCAACCGCTTCACCCGTCTCAAAATAGACAAGGCCTAACAAGTTCCGCGCATGGATATTGTATTTGTTAAACTTCAGACTCCGCCGCAGCATATCGATCGCTCCGGAAAGATCCCGGATCTCTGCCTTGTCGAGGCCCAGATTGCTAGTACATATTCGAAAGAGAAAACATTTTCTCTGTACTCTCAGGTTAAAACCACAGTTGGGACAGATCTCCATTCCGACGTCCACAACCGATTTACAATTCATACAGTTCATTCCGGCACCTTACTCTTCCTTTTCCGCTTCTGTCTCGTTTTCCTGTTCCGGCTTGTCGTTTTTCATCATTTCTTTCAAAAAATGTCGATCACATCCGTCAGATCACGGCTGTAAATCGCATCCTCCACCTCGTCCACATCGAGACACGGTTTAAACTTCTTCAGTTCTTCTTCGTAATTTAACATAAACAAAAAATTCCTTCCTGTATTCGCTAACCATTCCGCTTTGCAAGATATGCTTTCAGTTCGCCCGCCAGATACAGAGAACCCACGCAGAACAGCATGCCGCTGCCCTTTTGCCCAGTGCCTTCTCATACGCTGCTCCGATCTCCGGTTCCGCGCAGACATCCGTGCATCCTGCTTTTTCTGAAGTCCTCTGCAAGCACTTCCGCCGGTACGACGCGGCTTCCGTCGATCTGCGTTGCAACAACATGGGACGGATGGATGCCCTCGCAGATTTCACCGATCATCTCATGATAGTGCTTGTCTGCAACTGCCGTGAAAAGAATCGTGATCTCGTTTTCTTTCGCAAAATAGCCTGCCGTGCTGACAAACTGTGCAATGCCGTCCTCGTTTGCGCGCCGTCGATGATGACGCCCGGCGCAGCCATTTCCATACGGCACGGCCATTTGATCTTCGAAAGACCTTCCGCAAGCATCGTTCTTAGGAATGTCGCACGTCCTGCAGAATATGCATCGTGTAAAACGCAAGGCTTGCATTCATCATCTGGTATTTTGCCACGTACGGAATCGCAAGCTCTGCTTTTTCGCCGCCCGGGTATGCAAAGGTAAAGGTGATGCCCTCGCGGCTCTGTGTTTTCATCTCATAGAACGACGGCTCCATCGGCCATGCCGGGCTTCCCATCTCTTTCGCCTTTGCGGCAATGACAGACGCCGGACCTGGCTGGCTGGCGTCGTAAATCACCGGGACACCGGCTTTGATGATGCCGGCTTTTCTCCCGCAATCGCCTCGAGGGTGTCGCCAAGATACTCGGTATGGTCGCGGCTGATGGACGTTATGATGCATGCCAGCGGCTTTTCGACCACATTTGTCGCATCCAGCCGTCCGCCAAGGCCGGTCTCCATGACCAGGTATTCCACGCCGGCTTCTTTGAAAATCAGCATTCCCATCAGGAACAGCGTCTCAAAATAGCTCGGATGGCCTTCGCCCTCCGCCTCGTATTCTTTGGCTGCTTTTTTCCACTTTGAGAAATGCGTCGAGAAACTGCTCATCCGACACATCTTCCCCGTTGATCTGGAACCGCTCGTTGATGCGTACAAGGTGCGGGGAGGTAAAAAGTCCTGTCTTTTTGCCGCCTGCAAGCAGCATCGCATTCAAGTACGCGCAGACGCTTCCCTTTCCGTTCGTGCCCGCCACATGGATAATTTTGATCCCTTCCTGCGGATTCCCAAGGCGCGAAAGAAGCTCCCTCGTATGTTCCGGCGGATGCTTCACCGTAAATTTCGGTATTGTTTCGATATAATCAACTGCTTCTGTATAATTCACCTTTATTTCACCATTCTTCAGTATTTTAGGGCTGCTTTCAGACCCTAGTATCATTATAATCGAGTGACCGGATATGTCCATAGCAATTTTCAAAATTTTGTCCCGACTTTTCGACTTTCCCCGTAAAAAGATACATGGGACGTCAAAATCCCGCCCACTGTATGATCTTTCGGACACTCTTTTTAATTCTGCAGACCGCCGTCTTCGGCCGGTTTATCGCTGTTTTCTGTTTTTGACGGCTCAATCTTGTCGCCTTCGCCCTCCGGCGCACCGGACGGCGCTGCCGTCAGTTCATCCTGCGGCGCAGTGCTCGTATTGGCATTTTCCTGCGTCACATCTGTTTTCGTGCTATCCGGGTTCGGCATCGGCGTCGGTGTAGATACCGTTTTGGCTCTTCATACATCATCGGCTCTGTCCTTGTCAGCACCTTCTTCGTCGAGCTGTTGCTCTGCTGCGCGATTGTAATCTGATCACCGTCTTCCAGGGTCAGACTATGCACCATCAGAATCGACGGGCTGACATAAACGGTATCCTGTATCTCCTCGTTGACTTCCACACGGCTCGATGCCGTAAAGTTTTCTCCGTAAAATACCAGGTATCTTCTCCGGATTTTTCAATTCGTTCCAGTGTTACCGGCAGAGCACCCATCTGCAGCTTCACACGCTCATACGGTGTCTCTCCGTCTTCTCCGTAAACGTACCGTTTTCCATACAGCATATCATACTGCAGCACCTCGAGATCCACCTGATATTCTTCGTATTCCGTCTGTCTGATGATACCGGAAAATGGTTCCGTCATGAATTCCCACACGGTTCATAACCTCTGCTGCAATCTGGTAGGAAGCAATGTTTTCCTGTTTTCTTTTCAGTCCCATATTATCCCAGATTACGTATTCGGTCTGGATACAGATAGCGGTTTCTCCAGATCTTCTACTTTCAGTCCCATCGTTGGCAGATGGTCCCCGTACATCACAAGTACCACCGGCTCCGGATAATCCGCAAGCTTTGTCGTCAGCTCTTGACAAATATGTCCATCTCATGAATCTGATTTACATAATATTCCCAGGAGTAATTATTTTTTTCCCGGTCTTCCGCGCCTGTCACTGTAATCTCCGGATCGTCAAGCACCGGCTCTGTCGGATAATCACCGTGACCCTGTACCGAAATCGTATAGATATAATCCGTTTCGTCTGTCGCATCGAGCGTTTTTATGATCTCTTTTGTCAGAATATGGTCTTTTTTACCCATCCTGTCGCCGTCACATCCGAGATATCCGGCATGTATTCCTCGGAAGTAAAGGTGTCAAAACCAAGACGTGAGAACACACTTCTTCTGGAATAGAAGTTTGCTTCATTGTTGTGGATCGCATGGGTCGCATAGCCAAGATTCTTTAAAACATACGGCGCACTCTCACACGTCTCCTCTGAAAGCACCGATTTGTACGGATACTCACCCGCCCGAAATACCGGAGGCTCATGCCGGAAATAGTTTCAAACTCTGTGTTTGCTGTTCCGGCTCCCACCACCGGCACGCGGAGATAACCGGAAGAATAATCCTTCATCAGCTGCCGGTAATACGGGATCGGATCCTCGGAAATGTTGAGGAAATTAACCAGCTCCGGATCGAAAAGGACTCCAGCTGCAAAAAGATAATATTCGGTTTTACCGTATCATCCTCTTTTTGTTCGCCTTCACTCGTCTCAATCTGTTTCACGAGCTGTTCGGAATAGCCGTTCGGCTCTGAAATTCCCGTATCAAACAGGGTGACTGCCAGACAGTACGGATAGCCGTAATCCTGGTAGGCAAATGCGATGTTGACGAAATAGCTGGAAAGCACACGCTTTGCAAGCGCCAGATTCGTTGCTCCCGTAAAGAGTACAATTACCAGAGCAATCAACGGCACATTCAGATACCAGCGGATTTTCCCCTGAAATTTCGGTCCTTTGATCCAGACCCATACAAAAATGCCAATAATGCCACAAGAGCTGCCGCAACGAGGATCATGGTACCTTTCGACAGATACTTCGTCACGACCTTGGCACCATCGCTTAAGTTCCGCAAGTCCGGTCCGGTAAACGGCGTGACGCGGTTCGCCAGAATCACACCGTTAATGATGCCGAGCAGCAGCCAGAAACAGCTCATCACCAGCCGTACCAGCACACGTCTGCGGAACAGATAAACTACCATAAAAGTAGTGAAGATCAAAAATGCATTGTACAAAAGACCCATGGGCTTTCCACCATGTAGCTCCATGCAGATGCCAGCGAATGGCGGGAAAATGCTTCAATCACCAGATACAGAATACAGCATCCCAGGGCCTGCAGCGGCAAAGAGAGCCAGTTGCAGACTTTCACTACGGTTTCCTTTGTTTCCATGCAGTTTTTTTTCCTTTTTTCATTTATTTTTTCAGCTGCTCCAATCTTGTCTGAACCTGCTCCATCATCTGCTGATAGTTCGCCAGTTTTTCTTTCTCTGCCTGAACTTTTGCTTCCGGAGCTTTGTTGATAAAGTTCGGGTTGCCAAGCATGCCGTTGGAACGTGCGATCTCTTTTGTCAGACGCTCTTCCTCTTTCGTAAGGCGGGCGATCTCTTTTCCAGGTCAACCAGCTCGGCAAACGGAATGTAGATCGTTGCCTGCGGGATCACTGCGGATACCGCATCGTCTGCGATGCCGGCTTTGTCTGCCTGTACGTGAACTTCGCTTGCTCCTGCCAGAGTTCCGAAGAATACAGCACCGTTTTTGAAGGTTTCCCTGTACAGCAGCATCTTCCGTTACAACGAATACGCTTGCTTTCTTTGACTGCGGTACGTTCATACTGGTGCGGACACCACGGATGCTTTTACCGCCTCTTTCATCATCTCAACGGCTGCCTCATCCTTCTGCGTATGCAAAGTCTTCGGTCTCTTTCGGCCATGCGGCGATCATGATGGAATCCTCGTCCGGATTCAGTGTGCAGTAGATTTCCTCTGTGATGAACGGCATAAACGGATGCAACAGCTTTAATGCATTGCCAAGAACGGTTTTTTTAAGGTCCACAGTGCAGCGCCCTTCGTCTCGTCGGTCTCGCTGTACAGACGCGGTTTTACCATCTCGATGTACCAGTCGCAGAACTCCTCCCAGATAAAGTCGTAAACCTTCTGTACGGCGATACCGAGCTCGTAGCGGTCCATGTTGTCCGTTACTTCCGTTGCCAGCGTGTTTACCTTAGAAAGAATCCATTTATCTGCCAGTGTCAGTTTGTCTTTTGGCATTTCAGACGGAACTTCTGCTTTTTCCAGGTTCATCATGATGAAACGTGAAGCGTTCCAGATCTTGTTTGCAAAGTTACGGCTGGACTCTACACGCTCCCCAGTAGAAACGCATGTCGTTTCCAGGTGCATTACCGGTCATCAAAGTCAGACGGAGAGCATCTGCACCGTATTTGTCAATGACTTCGAGCGGATCGATACCGTTTCCGAGGGATTTACTCATCTTGCGACCCTGGGAATCACGAACGAGTCCGTGGATCAGTACGTGGTGGAACGGAACCTGTTTAGTCTGCTCCAGTGCGGAAAATACCATACGGATAACCCAGAAGAAGATGATATCATATCCTGTTACCAGAACATCTGTCGGATAGAAGTACTCCAGTTCCGGTGTCTTGTCCGGCCATCCTAAAGTGTGGAGAACGGCCACAGAGCGGAGCTGAACCAGGTATCCAGGGTATCCGGGTCCTGGGTGAAATGGGTGCTGCCGCATTTCGGGCATTTTTCCGGCATTCCACCTCTTACAACCGTGATCTCGCCACAGTCATCACAGGTATAGGCCGGGATACGATGACCCCACCAGAGCTGACGGAAATACACCAGTCGTGGATATTGTTCAGCCAGTTCTGATAAATCTTGCTGAAACGATCCGGGATGAAGTTTACTTCCCCGTTCTTCTCTGCTTCGCTGGCAGCGGCAGCCATATCCGCCATTTTACAAACCACTGTGGTTTGATCATCGGCTCTACGGTTGTCTTACATCTGTCGTGGGTTCCTACGTTGTGAACGTGATCCACTACTTTTACAAGAAGGCCAAGCTTCTCGAGATCCTCTACCATGGCTTTTCTTGCCTCGTAGCGGTCCATGCCGGCGTATTTGCCGCACTTGTTGTTCATGGTTCCGTCATCGTTCAGGATGTTGATCTCTTCGAGATTGTGGCGTTTGCCTACTTCGAAGTCGTTCGGGTCGTGTGCCGGTGTGATCTTAACGCAGCCAGTTCCGAATTCTTTATCAACGTACTCATCTGCGATAACCGGGATCTCACGGTCGGTCAGCGGCAGTTTCAGCATTTTTCCTACAATATCGGTGTATCTTTCATCCTCCGGATTGACAGCTACGGCAGTATCGCCGAGCAGCGTTTCCGGACGTGTAGTTGCGATTTCTACGAAGCGGCCTTCTTCTCCAACTACCGGGTAGTTGATGTGCCAGAAGTGGCCTGCCTGCTCCTGATATTCAACCTCTGCATCGGAGATGGAAGTCTGGCATACCGGGCACCAGTTGATGATGCGGCTTCCTTTGTAGATCCATCCTTTTTCATACAGACGGCAGAATACTTCTTCTACGGCTTTGGAGCATCCCTCGTCCATGGTGAAGCGTTCTCTCTCCCAGTCTGCGGAGGAGCCGATCTTTCTTAACTGGCTGTTGATGCGTCCGCCGTACTCTTTCTTCCACTCCCAACAATGCTCCAGGAATTTTTCGCGTCCGATTTCATCTTTGTCGATGCCCTGCTCTTTGAGCATATTGGTAACTTTTACCTCGGTTGCAATCGCCGCATGGTCGGTTCCCGGCTGCCAGAGGACTTCATATCCCTCCATCCGTTTGAAACGGCAGAGAATATCCTGCATGGTGTTGTCGAGTGCATGGCCCATGTGAAGCTGTCCGGTTACGTTCGGAGGCGGCATCATAATGGTAAACGGTTTTTTGTTCGGGTTTACAGTGGCGTGGAAATATCCTTTATCCAGCCATTTCTGATACAGTCTGTCCTCGAGTCCTTTCGGATCGTAGGTCTTTGCGAGTTCTTTGCTCATGAGATCCTCCTTTTATGTTTGGTGTATTGTGGTATTTATTCCCGCAGAGGCTTGTCTTAAATCAAAAACGCCCTTCACATACACATAACATGCATGCAAAGGGCGAAAATTCCATGGTACCACCTTAATTTGTATCTCGTTTCGGAGTCTGTAACGTGACTCATGCGTGAGAACCTAATCATCACATCTTCTGTGCTTTTCAGCTCTCCGGTTCAGAAGCTACCTTCCATGACCACCTTCCCGGACAGCCTTTCAGCCGGTGAACCGTCCTCTCTTTTTGGGGCCTGCCATGTACTCCTCTTCCTCATAACCTTTTTCTCTTTTTCTGTTGGAATAGAAACTGCATTTATCATAATCGCGTTTTTTTATTTTGTCAAGCCGCCGCGGGCAAAAACCTTTCTTCTTATGGAAGTTTTAAGATTTCACGCGCTTATTTTCGGTGAATCCGCGATGCACAGTACTGCATTTCTGCGCGGCCGTACGACGCGTAGCGGACCTGTTCTTTCGAAAACGGCTTCGCATTGCTTGGCCGTCCCAGGTTTTCGCCGTGGATCACCTGATCCACAAGGTCGATGAGATCTGCGAGAACGCCGAGGCTGAGCGGATTGTAAACCGGATGCGCCGTCGATTCAAACACCTGCGTGTGATGACCGCCGAAGAATTTCATGCGGCCGCCCCTTTTTCACCAGCCACGCCATCAGACCGACCAGACCATCGTAATACTCTTCCAGGCTCGTTCCGCCCGGCACCTGCATCCAGACACCGCAGCCGCTTCCGATCGCATCTCCGGTGAACAGGTAATTCTGTTTCGTCTCCAGCACAACAACGCTGCCCGGCGTATGGCCCGGTGTCTGACAGACGGCCAGCTCTGTGCCGCCGAGCGGAATCACGGAATCCGTACGGATGTCATGAATCTCCTCCCACGGTTTTAATTTTCCCGCTGTCAGCATCTGAGCGTCTCTGGATCCATCTTCTTTTTTTCATCGTGGCACATGTACACCTCATCAAACTCATCCATGTGATACATGTGATCCGGATGCGCATGCGTGATGACCAGCAGAACGGCGGCTTGTCCGTCAGCTCACGGATCACCGGCAGAATCTTTGTGCCTGCCGTAATGCCGGTATCAATGACAGCCGCTTTTTTTTCTTCACCTTCTACTACATAGAACGATGAATTTCCTGCGTCAAAATACAGTAAATTTTTTCCCCGATTTCTGTTACCTGAAAACCCTCCATGATGTAAAACCTCCTTAAAATAATAATGTACCCTCGGAGTCTTTTCTGTGCTTGCTTTTTTTCCTTTCGGCAATTCAGTGCCAAGTGAAATATGCATTCTCTTCCCCGATGATAATCGAAAGCAGCGTATGATCCAGCATGATCGTGCGGTTCCACGGATTGAAAATCACACCGCTGATCTCCTTTGTTTCGGATGCCATGTGGATCAGCTGTTCCAAGCTCACGAAAACGTGGATTTCACGCTGCCGGCGCCCTTTAATTCCTCATCAAAGCTCGTAAACGCGGCCCACCAGACTTTTTCCGTCTGCGCTCTTTACCGTTCCGATCCGGATCTGATCGTCGCCGGATGGCGGTTCCACGGAAAGAATCGCCTGTCCGTCCTCTTTTCATTCTGCGGCGGATTACCGTCAGCACGTGTGCCAGCAGTTCCGGCGTCGGCTCCTTTTTGCAGTTCCAGAATTGCTTCCTCTATCTTTTCATTCCCCTGCAGCCCTTCGTCCTTTAGAGTTTCCATTTCTTTTTGCCATTGCTCTTGTCCTTTCTTTTTTCGCTTTTCCCACACAGAATCTGTGTACCATCATCCCCGACAGCTTCGGCACTTCCGATGACCTTTACTCTGCGCCTACCCAGATGCCATCTTCCCCGCAGAATCTGCACTCTTTGATAAATCCAAAACGTTTTCCATCCGCTTTAAGATCTGATCGTACTTCCTTCCTGCATCAATGCAATCGTCACCGGATCCGTTCCGATCTGCAGATGGCGGAAGCCGCGTTTTCCTTCCTCCGTCCACGGCAGAGTCAGCTCCAGTTCAAAGCCGCCGCTGCTTCCGTACAGCTCACCCGGCTGTTCGTCCGCAAACAGCTCGAAAAAAACGGCTGATAATATGCCTTGAAATAATTCTCCTCTGGAAACCAAAGTGTACCGTCCCCGGTCCGCTCCGGCTCTTTTACAACGGCATTCAGATAGCCTCTCTCGTAATACGTCATGCACGCCGCGCTCTTCGCCAGCGGATTTTCATTGATCTTCTCGATCTCCGACGCCGCCCGGCATCCGTTTCCAAAGGCCGCCTGGCTGTTCTCGCTCCTGCCGACCGGCTCCCAGACGCTCCATGCGTTCTGCTTTCCGTATCCGATCAGATCCTGGCGGTAGGCGCCGTTGTATTTACAAATTTTTCTCTCCCGGCTGCTCGATCAGGTTCAGCGGTACCATACAGTCAGTTCCGTACAGCTTCTGCGCAATCAGCCGCGTGTAGATGATGCCGAGATAATGACAGATTGCACTGCGCTCCGCCGTGTCGAGATACATAATCTGCTCCGCCTTTTGCCAGCTGGTCGCCGCGTGTTTCGAGCACACTCTCCACCATCGCAATCCGTGACTGCAGCTCCGCCTTCCGTTTTCCGCGGTAGCGCGCCGACAGACGGCCATACGGCATCGTGCTTTGCAAGAACCGCGTGCAGCAGCTCCAGATTCGTGTATTCGATCATAATATCTTTCTTATTTAAACCGAGCTCTGCGTCGGTATCGACTTCCGTCACATTGATGATATATGTTTTTTTTCTTCGGTCAGTATCATTTTGTTTTGCCTCTCTTTTTCAGTACTCTCTTCCATGCTCCTTCAGCCAGCTCTGCCACACTTTGTAATCGGGCATCTGCTGTGCCACCACCGCGTAAAAACCGCGCGGAATGGTTCATCTCTTTCCGGTGCGCCAGCTCGTGGATAACGACGTAATCCATCACGTGCTCCGGCATCAGCACCAGCTTCCAGTTGTAGTTCAGGTTTCCGGCGCTGCTGCAGCTGCCCCAGCGGGTTTTCTGCTCACGAATTGTGATTCTGCCATACGTTACGCCATCTCTTTTTGCAAAATGTGCCGTCTTTTCCGCCAGCATCTGCGCCGCACGTTTAACCGCCGCTTTTCGTTCTGCTTCCGTCAGACGGTTCGCTGCTTTTTCTGCTCTGCGGCCGCCAACGCTTTTTCCCGGGTGTGTGAATCCAATCCTGTTTTTCTTTTTAAGAATGCTTCGATTTTGTATTTTGCCATCCGTTTCGGTGCGCGCACCACCACGCTTCCATCCGCTTTGACCTGGACGGCGAGCGTTTTACGGGCGGAATACACGATCTCATAGGGAATCTGTTTTAAAATCCGCTCTGCGCTGTCTTTCTGTTCCATTTATTTTTCCTCAAAAGCTGTCTGTTTTACCATTTTTTGCCTGTTTTTCATTATACCTTTTTCCCGGCAGAAACGCAATCGGATTGCTCACAGAAAAAAACGCGAGCAGAATCACCGTTTTTCTTCCGGCAATTCTGCTCACATTTTTTTTCTTTCTCTTATTTCAGCTCAATTTTTTTCTGCTTTCTTCGGATGCACAGCCTCACAAATAAAATCGCCGCCTGCACACAGAGAATCATCACCAAAATTCCAATCATGGACAGCGCTGTTGCCCCCAGTCTGATCAGTTTTCCCATTCTTTTTTCCTCACTTTTCTTTCTATCGTGCCAGAACCGGATCGGCTGCCGCATCCCACAGCAGGCTGTCCGTCTCACTTTGTTCCAGGTATCCATATTTTTACCATTGCCGCCAGCACCTGCTTTTCCCGCTGCAGCGCCAGATCCGCGTGGCGCGACGGCGCGTAGGCGGACGGTGCATTCGGGATTCCGGCGAGGAGAACGGCTTCGCTGTCGGTCAGCTCCTGCGGTTCTTTCCCGAAGTAACCACGCGATGCTTCTTTGAGTCCGTAATAGCCATCCCCGAAATAAATAGTGTTGATGTACAGCTCCAGAATTTCTTCCTTGGAGAGCTGTCGTTCCACATAGAGTGCTGTCCACGCCTCTGCCGCTTTTCTGGCAAGTGTCTTATTCTGATCGTAATACATGTTTTTTACCAGCTGCTGTGTGATAGTACTGCCTCCCTGCTCCGGTTTCATCACGCGGATGTCATGTACAACCGCGCGCGCCATGCTGATCCAGTCTATCCCGTGATGTGTGTAATACCGGTGATCCTCGACAGCAAGCACCGCTTTTTTGTACAGCTCCGGCACCTGTTTCAGGGGAACCCACTGTGCTTCGCTTCTGATTTCCTCTACCGCCTGCGCGAGGGCTTTTTCCTTCACTGCCTTCTGATAGGAAACATATCCCTGGATTGCCCAGAACATTCCGGCCGTCAGCAGGATCAGGCAGAAAAAATGCCAGAAAACCTCCAACCATTTTCCCGCTGTTCCCCGGTGTTTTCGTGTTCTTTTTCTCATAGTTTCAAACCCCTTTGTTGTTCTTTCCTGCTTTCTATCCTACCATATCTCCCTTAACGCCTTCTTGCCTCTTTCTTAGGAATTCATTAAAATTTTGAAACTGTATGAAATGCATTTTGCACGTTTTTTCAAATAACCGCTGCTGCTGCGGAATACTTTAACCGAATCAGGCAAGTAGCGAAGCGGATTGCGAATATACGCTTGACAAAACAGAAAAAGACAGACACCTGGCAGATTGTCAGGATGCCTGTCTCTTGTTTTTATCTTTTGGTTTTTCAGAAACGCTCTGTGATTATGCTGCGGTTCCGTAGTTCATTACATGAGCTGCTGACAGTGCTTTTCGAACGGCTACACCGAGAATTTCAGCTACTACAACGGAAATCACATCTTTTACGATGTACGGAACGGAAACTGCAAGGAACGAAGCCGGGATCGTGTTTCCTGTTACAATGGAAAACTGTACCACACCGAATGCGTGACATACCGCAAGACCTGCGATTCCAAGAACGAATGGTTTGCCCGGGAAGCCTTTTTTAATTCCGTCACCGCAGAGCATTGCCATCGGAATAAATCCGAAAATAAAGCCGCCGGCCGGTCCGAGAAGAGCGCCGAAGCCACCGCTCATGCCGGCATAAACCGGAACGCCGATCGCGCCGAGGATCAGATAAAGAGCGGACGATGCGCCTCCCAATTTCCAGCCAAGCACGTAGCCGCAAAATGCCATTGCAAAGGTCTGCAGCGTCACCGGAACGCCGGTCGGAAGCGGAATCGTCACAATGGATTAGTACCGCAAGCACTGCCGTCATCATGCCGGTCAGTACAATCTGTTTTGTGGTAAGTTTTGATTTTTTCATGAATGTAAGTCCTCCTCGCAGGTTCTTGTATCCAATTCTTTCTGCTTTCGAATTGTTAACCTTGTTTCAATATAGGTTAATATTTCATTTTTGTCAATCCCTTTTTAAAAATGCAGAGAGTTCTGCTACGATTCTGTTACACTTCCTGAAAATAGCGGTCACCCTCTTGTTTTCTGTTTTCTTTCTATGGTATACTATATAGTCTCGGAGTTTTTTTCCGGGAATGTTCACCCGATACAAACGATGAATTTTATTCCATTTGAAAGGAGATACCCTCTATGAAACCTTCCGAAAATCCTCTCGGCTCGGAACCGGTCAGCTCTCTTTTTGCGGCGTTTTGCGATTCCGAGCGTCATCGCGATGCTCGTCAGCGCCCTCTATAACATGGTAGACCAGCTCTTTATCGGTCACAGCATCGGCGTGCTCGGAAACGCAGCGACCAACGTAGCGTTCCCCACTCAGCATGGTCTGCACATCCATCGGTCTGCTCTGCGGCATCGGCGGTGCTGCAAACTTCAATCTGCATGGGCAGAAAGGATCCGGAGCACGCGAAATCCTATGTTGGAAATGCCATCTCCATGCTGGCAATCCTCGGTGTGATCCTCTGCGTTGCCGTTCAGCTTTTTCTGCGTCCGATGATGCTTCTCTTTGGTGCGACGCCGGATGTCATTGATTACGCCTGTACTTACACCAGAATTACCTCCATCGGCTTCCCTGTTTCTGATCGTCACAATCGGCGGCTCCAACCTGATCCGCGCGGATGGCAGCCCGAAATTTTTCCATGCTGTGCAACCTGGTCGGCGCGATCGTCAACACGATTCTCGACCCGCTGTTCATCTTCGTTTTCCCATGGGCATGGCAGGGTGCAGCGCTCGCCACGATCACCGGACAGATTTTATCATTCGCGCTCGTTGTCTTCTATCTGCGCGGTTTTAAAAACGCTGCCGCTTTCTCTTTCCGATCTGAAGCCAAAAAATAGCCTGCTGGGCACGGATCGCTGCGCTTGGTGCAACTCCGGCATTCAATCAGGTGGCAATGATGGTTGTTCAGATCGTTATGAACAACACACTGACCTACTACGGCTCCAATTCCGTCTATGGAAGCGACATTCCGCTTGCATGCGCCGGTATTATTTCAAAGGTGAATATGCTGTTCTTCTCCTTTGTCATCGGCATTTCCCAGGGACTTCAGCCGATTGTCAGCTTCAACTTCGGTGCACAGAAATATGACCGCGTGAAGGACGCTTATAAAAAAAGCAGTTTTTGCGGCGACTGCCATTTCCATCGTCGCCTTCCTCTGCTTCCAGCTCTTTCCGCGCCAGATTATCGGCATTTTTGGTTCCGGTTCAGAAGAGTACCTGCATTTTGCAGAGCGGTACTTCCGCATTTTCCTGTTTTTCACATTCCTGAACGGTATCCAGCCGGTCAGCTCAAACTTCTTTACCTCAATCGGAGCACCGAAGAGGGTATTTTCTTTCGCTGACGAGACAGATTATTTTCCTGCTTCCGCTGCTGCTGATTTTTTCCGTATCTCTTCGGCATTGACGGCGTGATGTACACTGCACCGATTGCAGACCTTGCAGCCGCATCAGTCAGCATCGTTATGGTCGTGCGGGAATTTAAGATTATGGCAGAGCTACAGAAGGCTACTGCCTGAAAACAGGTTTCTTTCCCGGAGCGTTTCTGCAAAAGACTTTTCGTGAGCTGCGGTCGCCAGAGTCTTGCTACAGATCATTGCCGTGTAAACAGGAAAGAATCCTGTCCGGAAAGTAAAAAATCGTATGCTGTTGCTTTTTTTCCACAACAGCATACGATTTTTTATGCGTTATCCACACTTTTCTTTATTTATTCACATGCATCCACATCAGTCCATGCGAAGAATCATGGTCAGGATTCGTTTTGCAACAAAGAGCGATTTCGTCGCGGGTGATGTATCCTTCTGAAATGCCTCCTGTACGCGCCTCGTATCCGTTTGCCATCTTGATATCATTTCCGGCTTTTGTCTCACGGTAATGCTCGCCGTGGGTCCACCAGTCGGTCGTTACCATTCCCTTAAAGTTCCACTCACCGCGCAGAATACCGGTCAAAAGATCCTTGTTCTCAGATGCCTGAACGCCGTTGATCAGGTTGTAGGACGACATGATTGTGTATGGATCTGCCTCTTTTACGATGATTTCGAAGGCTTTCAGGTAAATCTCACGCAGCGCACGCTCGGAAACGCGGGAATCGCTGTCTTTTCGGTTTGTTTCTTTGTTGTTGCAGCAGAAGTGTTTCACACTTGCCCCGATATGCTCGGACTGCATACCGCGTACCATTGCCGCACCGGATTTTCCGGCTAAGCGGATCCTCGGAATAATACTCAAAGTTTCTTCCGCAGAGCGGCTTCTGTGAATGTTGACAGCCGGGGTCAGCCAGATGCCGATATTGTTTTCTTTTGACTTCCTCTCCGCCGGCTTTACCGATCTCTTCGATCAGCTCCGGATCCCAGGTGCAGGCAAGCAATGTTGCACACGGCCATGCGGTCGTGTTGACGCCGCACTGCGGCTGAATGCGAAGGCCTGCCGGTCCGTCTGCGGTCATGATATTCGGGATGCCGTACTCAGGCAGATTTCCCATGCCAAACGTGTTGGCAACTCCTGTGTTCGGCTGACCGCCGAGCAGATGAATGAGTGCTTCTGTCGGAAGCTTATCTACAAACTCGTCGAGCGTTTCTTTTCCTTCGACCACATTCATCAGGTTCGGATTCGTCTTTGCTGCTTCCATAAGCTCGCCAAAGCTCTTTCTCTCCTGTGCTTTGACTGCCGGGAGGAAGCCTTCCAGAGTCAGCTTATCCTGACGCTCCAGTCCTTCTTCCTCGACAGGGCCGTTATCGGTCGGAAGCGCTTCAGGTTCCATCCGCAAGGAGACGTTTTTCCAGCTTATGCGGAGCGGCAAGGCTGGTGTACTGTGCAGTCACTTTTGCCTCTGCCAGATCGTAGGTGAAGTCCAGTTTCTTCGCATCTCTTACATTGTTTCCAACGTAGAAGACGTAGCTTCCTGCCTCAAGAACATAGGCAGATTTTTAACCTTTCCAATGTCATCAAAGATGCCATATCTTCCACTGTAAAGGAAAGAACAACTCTCTGTGTCTCGCCTGGCTGCAGCAGTCTTGTTTTCCGGTAAGCGCCAAGCTCTTTGGCCGGTTTGCCAAGCTTGCCCTGCGGTGCGCCGTAGTAGAGCTGTACAACTTCTTTTCCGGCACGTTTTCCGGTGTTGGTAACAGCTGCTTTACAACAATCTTTCCATCCTTCTCTTCTGCACCCAGAACTTCTGTCTCAAAGCTGGTGTAGGAAAGGCCGAAGCCGAACGGATAATTGACCTTCTCCGCTGCGCCAGGAATCGTCTCGAAATAACGGTAGCCAACGTAGATATCCTCGTTGTAATCCACGTAATAAACGGATTTATGGAAGTTCTCGGTGGATGGATAATCCTCGAGGGTTGCTGCGTAGGTATCAACCAGTTTACCGGATGGGTTGACGTCGCCTGTTACAACGTCCGCTGCCGCAAGGCCGCCTTCCATGCCGCCCTGCCATGCCATCAGCACCGCCGGAATCTCTTTGCAGTCTTTTGAACCAGCTGGTATCAACCATACCGCCGACGTTCATGACAACGATGACATTTTTAAAGTTTGCTTTTACTTTTTTCTACCATGGTTGCTTCGCCGTTTGTCAGGCAGAAGTCGCCGTTTTCGAAGATGCTGGCGCTCAGCTCGATCTGTTTTTTCTCATCCTCAAACAGCTCATAGCCTTCATCGTTGATCTGGCATTTGCGGTCCCAGCCCTCGCCGGAGAAACGGCAGATGGTGATGATTGCGGTATCGGTAAATGCTTTTGCTTTTTGTTACCAGCTCGTCCGGTACTTCCGGCTCTCTTGTCATGCCTGGTACAGCGCCTGCAGCATACTGTTCTTTTACATTTTTTCTCATAGAATTCCGGCAGCCTCATGGAACAGAGAAACCTCCCCTTTAGCTTCTTTGATCTTCATGCCTTCGTAGAAGTTGCGGATATACTCGACCGTAACGTCACCGCTTCCGCCGCCGCCTTTTACGTAATCAATCGTTCCTTTTCCGAATAAAGCTACTTTTGTGCCTTTTGCGAGCGGCAGTGTCGTTCTCGTTTTTCACCAGAACCATACCTTCGCCTGCTGCTTTTCTGGAAAGTGCGATATGTTCCGCGCTTCCTGTTACTTCTTTTTCCGTCTTTTCCCAGCGGCAGAACCGGCTGGTAAAGACTTCTCTGCCATTTACCCATTTTTAAGTTTACCTCCTTATGATCTGGTGCGCCGATCGTTTCCCGAACGCACCCCATTCTGTCTCTATGATACGAAGTTTTGGATGGGATGTCAATTTATTTTTCAGCATTTTATCCTGTTTTTTGTTTCTTTTCTTTCAGTTTTATTCTATTTTACCAATTTTTTCAGGCACCAGTCGTTTCCTTCCTTTCTCTCAAAATCTTGATCCGCAGGCGGATGCTCCGTCTGCGTCTCCCTGATATTTCTGCTGCCTGCCGCCTTCCTGTTATATCAGACACTTTTCTCCTTTTTTGTGGATTGCCCGAAATATAACAGCGTTCTATACTAGAGCGTGTCTGAAAAATCTCGTGATCCTGTTTCTTTCGGAGATACAACAAAAGAATGGAGTTTTTCTTATGAAGGTACTGATTTTTATCCTGCAATACCGGCGGCGGCCACAATGCTGCGGCCTCTGCATTAAAAAGAAAGTCTGAATTTCTATCACCACGAAGCCGAGGTTCTGGATCTGATGAGCCTCGGGCGAAAGCATACCTCCGCACTGGTCAGCGGAGCTTATGTGAAGCTTGTCTCCGTTTTTCCGGCCGGCTTCGGCGCACTCTATCAGCTTGGTGAGCTGGTACGGAAATTTCCCTGAAATCCCCCGTTTACTATGCAAATGCGCGGCTTGGAAATGCACTTGCAGATTATATTGATCAAAACCATTTTAATGCCGTTGTCACCCACATCTTTATCCGGCGGAAACACTGACCTGGATGAAGCAGAAAGGACGGCTGACGATTCCCTGCGTTGCCATTGCCACCGATTACGCGTGCATTCCGTTCTGGGAAGAGACGAACTGCGATTACTATGTGGTTCCGCACAAGGATCTGATCCCGGAGTTTGCATCCTGCGGCATCCCGGAAGAAAACTGCTTCCTCTCCGGTATTCCGGTGCGGCCCGCATTTGCGCGCGCCCTGCATCCAAAGAGGATGTGCGCCGCCATCTCGGTCTTCCCTGAGGATGCTCCGCTGTTTCTCGTCATGAGCGGCAGTATGGGATTCGGCAAAGTGCATCTGCTCGCACATGAACTCGTTTCCCGGCTGAAAACGGCGAACAGGCTGTGATCATCTGCGGAAATAATAAAAAAGCGGATGCGTTCGCTCCGGCTGCAGTTCCATAAGAACCCAAATGTACATATCATCGGTTTTACACGCCACGTTGCCGGAATATATGGCCGCTGCCGATGTGCTTTGTTTACAAAGCCCGGGGCTTAAGCAGTACCGAGGCCGCTGTGCGGCGCGTTCGCTCGTCCACACTGATCCGATTCCGGGTTGCGAAACAAAAACCGTACTTTTTGTCTCCCGCGGAATGTCCGTGACCGGCGCACATCAGAAAGAGCTGGCAGAGGCCGGTATTTCGCTCGCCCGCGATGATGCACGTCAGATTGCGATGCTCGATGCCCAGCATCAAAACAGCCATCCGCAGGCGGGAACGGCAATTACACACCTTTGGAAAAATTAGTTTGAGTAACTGCTTATGATGCTTACTGCTTATCTGTTTTATAGTTTCTTCGGGTACCTCTCGGGCAGCGTACTGTATTCGTACCTGATTCCAAAATACTTCTGCCACGTGGATGTCGAACTGTGAATGAAGATCAGAATCCCGGTGCCTTCAACGCCTTTTCAGTGGCCGGACCGCGGATTGGACTGCTCTGCGTCCTGTGCGATATCGGGAAGGGATTTCTGCCGGTGTTTCTGGCGGCGCACAGTTCCGCTGTTTCGATGAGTTCCTGGATTTTCGCCCTGATTCGCGTGCTGCTCGGCCTCCTGCCGGATCTGCAGCCGGCGCTTCTTCTGGCGGCGTTTTATCTGACGTTTTCGTTGATTCTCATTATCCAGCCACACAGTCTGCGCTCGATCGTTTCGTTCTCCGGGTTTGCCGTTGCCGCACAAATTTCCCGATTTCTTCCGTCCGTGCGGCTCGGTAGTCTGCTGGTATCGCTCGTGGTCTGCTTCCGCCATCTTTTCAGCCTGCGGGAGCATGAGACCGAAAATGCTGCATTTACAATTCAGTCTTTGTCTGCTAAAATAAGGAAAAAGCAGAAAAAAGAATAATATTTACAGTTCATTTAAAACAGCGGCAAACAATTTACTTCAGGAGGATTGACACATGATTTCAGAAAAATGGTAACTCTCGGCACAAAAAAAATCGGTAATCCGCGAGATTTTCGAATACAGTAAAAAACGCGCTGCCGAGATCGGCTCAGAAAACGTTTTTGATTTCAGTATCGAAACCCAAACGTGCCGGCTCCGGCCTCCGTTCATGAGACCATCAAGGAGCTGCTCGATTCCAAAGACGATTACTATCTCTTCGGCTACACCTCCGCGCAGGGCGATGCCGATACCCGCGCCGCCGTTGCAGCCGACCTGAACAAACGCTTTGGTACCACGTTCCACGCTGACAACTTCTATATGACCTGCGGTGCAGCCGCTTCGCTCCGCATCGTCCTTGGCGCTTTAACCGTTCCGGGCGACGAGTATATCGTATTTACCCCGTACTTTCCGGAATACCGTGTTTTCATCGAATCTGCAGGCGCAGCCATGATCGAAACGCCGGCTGATTCTTCCACGTTCCAGATCGACTTTGACCGCCTCTCGGCCGCTGTCACAGCGCACACCAAAGGCGTTTTCGTCAATTCTCCGAACAATCCATCCGGCGTTGTCTACACAGAAGAAAGCATTCAGAAGCTCGCTGCTTTTCTGGAAGCAAAATCTGCCGAATACGGCCATCCGATTTATCTGATCGTTGATGAACCGTACCGCGAGCTTGTCTACGGAGACGTGGAAGTTCCGTATCTGACAAAATATTACAAAAACACGCTGGTCTGCTACTCCTACAGCAAATCCCTCTCCCTGCCGGGCGAGCGTATCGGCTACGTTCTCGTTCCGGATGAGGTCGATGATGCAAGAACCATCTACGCAGCCGTCTGCGGTGCCGGACGCGCCCTCGGCTTCGTCTGCGCACCAAGCCTGATCCAACACGTCATCGCCAAATGCGCAGGACAGGTTTCTGATCTTTCGGTCTACAAGAAAAACCGCGATCTGCTGTATGATTCATTAACCGCCTACGGCTTCACCTGCGTTCACCCGGACGGCGCTTTCTATCTCTTCATGAAAACTCCGGAACCGGACGCGTATGCGTTCTGTGAGAAAGCGAAAAGTACGAACTTCTTCTTGTACCCGGCGATGACTTCGGTGCACCGGGATTCGTACGGATCGCGTACTGCGTTACCACTGCACAGATTGAGCGGGCACTGCCGGCGTTTAAGGAACTGGCAGGAGAGTATTTTGGATAATTTTTCAACTGTCAACTTTTCTTAAATAGATGTTGGGGGCAAAGGGCTTTTTGACCTTTTGACCCCGGTATCTTACATATAGTAAAAACGGACACTGCTTCATCTTTGAAACGCAGCGTCCGTTTTTTTTTTATTCTCCTACATCCTGTTTTTTCCAATCACTACTTTACATCTTTTCTTCCACATCCCCTGTTCTGACACACGCGTACCGCTCGCTTTCGATGATCTGTTCCATCGCTGCCGCTCCTTTCTTTTGAGCTATCTCAATCGCATAAGGCGGGCAGGACTTGAACCTGCATTCTGTGCCTTATCCTCTACGAAAAATTTGCTGTACGTTCCACAAACATGAAACATTTTTTCTGCACAGGTTTGCCCAGTCAAAGCGGATATTCGCAATCCGCTTCGCTACTTGCTCATAACCGAATAGCTGCTTTGCAGCTTATCAGGAGTGGCTTATACCACTCCTGATACAAGCAAGTCCCCCACCCACTGCTTATTGCTTTTCGCAATTGAAGCAGGGGACTTACTTGATTCGGTTAAACTACCGCCTTATTTTCAGCCACATTTTTTATGGATCCTGATGTGTATCAAATGCTGTTCCACTCTGACTTGCTTTATATCATCGGTGGAGATGCTATTTTCCTGCCTCATCCTTCTCTAAAGCTCAGGATTTCCTTCAGGGATCTTGGTTCATAATTCATCCATGGCTTCATGCATCCCACATTGTATGCCTGCGGTCTGCACTCATAAATGTGTCTGCTGCATTCCTGCTCCGCCATTTTTCTCAGGCACTCCTGATAATACGTATCCTCCATGCTGTCGTGTGTATGGCTATAAAAGAATGGTCCCATGTCCCATATTTTTCCAGCTGAAAATCGGATAATGAAAGAGAACCAGATGATACTGTTTTCCGTCGATTCCGTCCTGAATTTCCTTGTAATCGCAGATCTCTTCGTATAGCTGTTGATACCGGTAATCGTCGATGTGATCATGGTTTCCTCTTACCAGAACCTTTTTCCCCTTCATTCTTGCAACCATTGCAATGGCATCCTCTTTCTTTCCATATAAGGTGGCATCACCGAGGATGTAAACAGTGTCGCTGTTCGTTACTTTCCGATTCAGTTTGCAAGAATTGTCTCATGCATCTCCTCCAGATCCGCGAAGGGACGCTCGTCGAAGCCGATGCAGTTTTTATGCAGTAAAGTGCAGATCGCTGATGTAGTAATTCATTTCTCCGGTTCTCCTTTCTGCACGTCTCTGTTCTTTTTTGTGAATGTCCGTGCTTTGTTCTGTATATACTATATTACATATTTTCGATTTTTGCATTTAACTTCTGGTTTAATTTTTCATGTGATATGGTTTCTGGTTTTTCCCAGCTCCACACAGTACTGTCAGACCTGATTTCCCTTTGGACAGTGCCTTTAGCTCTTCCACGCAAATTCCGTCGCGCGTACGATGTACTCGTTGGCCATTTGTCTGGTAAGGATGGACAATTTCTCTTCTTTTCTCTGGACGAATTCCCCGCGGACTTCTTTTATAAGACCTTTCACATCGAATTCAGCAAGCTGTGCCAATGGCTCTTCTGTAAGATCCAGCTCCTGGATCATTTCCTGGGAAAGGCCATATTTTTCGAAACATATTCATTTAATATCTCGTAGTCCCGATGCAGTTTTTCTACATTTCCAGGAGCGCTCGAATTCCAGCCATGCTCCCCATACATAAATCTCCGATATAGCATATCCTGGATCAGATGAAGATAATAGCCGAGATATAAATCATCCTTCTCCATGTATTTCCCGTATCTGTTGCGGAAAAATTCGAGATCGTATGTGTATCTGGTATTTTCGCAGATTTTCTTCTTTAAATGGCTATTTCCGCCACCGCCCCATCCGGCAGAATCACCCCAAGGAACAGGCGGTTGATATCTCGAAACGAGACTTTCTTTCTCATCTCCTGTACAATTGCCAAGTGAATCATGCTTGATGCCATAGTGTCCTCTTTTCCTTTATTCTTCTGCATTCTATTTTTCAATATCAGCCTTACATCTTTTGAAAGCTTTCTATCCATACTGCTAACTTTAACATTTTTATGCCGCATTTCCAATTCTGACGCATGCGTACCGCTCGCTCTCAATCACTTTTTCCATCGATTTAACCGGCGTGCTGTCAATATTGTTCAGGAGATTCTGGAATGTCGTAACCGACTGGCCGCTGTATAGCTGGACACCTTTTCTCCGACTGTCGGCATGGAAAATATCGTTTCGACTGTCTACATTCCAGAAAATAATATTCGGTAATTGGTAGCCGCAATACTGTACTTTTCTTTCATATGATCATAAAACATCCAATTGCGGTCTCCACATCTGTCGATCTCCATGTCAGATACAACGATCAGCGCTTTCGGCATTTCTTCCGGCGGTACATCGTGATCCATCGCTGTTTCCAGAACCCGCTCAAATGCAGCCTGAAGATTAGTATTCATCCCCCATTCCGTACGCTCGACGTGTTTGATTTTCTGCAGCAGGGTTTCCCTCTCAGAGAAACAAATTCCGGCTTCTGGCTGAACGTCATGAAAAGATTGTGGTAAGCGCCCCGGTTCCGCTCTGCAAAGTAAATAGCAAGACCAATGGATGTCGCCAAGGGTCTTCCACTCATGGAACCGGAAACATCTGCAATGACAATTGCATTCGTTTCCTGCGCCATATAATCCGGCAGCTGCCTCCACTGCGCCTCCAATACCTGATTCCATTGACGTCCATACAGAACTTTTTCCACGAGATCGTACGGGTACAGCGTCTCCGCATGAATCTTTTCTTTTCCATCCAGTGCCTTCGCCAGATACTGGTTAAAACGCTTTTCATCATGTTTTCGAAATGCGCTCCTGTAAATCATCATGGCTCTTCCGGAGACCTCCGGGTAAACGATCTCCCCACTTTCTTTCTGACATTTTCACTTCCAGCACGCCGATATATTTCCGCAGGGAACGGACGATTCTTTTGAAGTTGTAAACCGGATAGCCGAGTTTCTGCGCCGTCAGAATGCCGAGTTTTCTCGTCTCCGTATTTTTAGAGTCTGCCGTTTTGATCCATTTAGCAAGCAGAGAAACGCTTTTTCCCTCCTGGAAGTTTTTCAGATCTGCTTCCAGCTGCTGCTTCATGGCACTCCACATCTCGTCCTCAACGCCAGTTCCGATCAGGCAGTACCAGTCGTCAAAACGGCCGAAAACACCAATCAGATCAAGGTTGGCAATAACTGCCTGCGGATGGTACTCGGCAAGATACTGTAGTAGAATCCGAAAGACACGTCTCTCGCCGAGACCTTCCCGGATATCACGCGCATAAAACAGGATTTTCAATGCGAACAGCGGGTCTGCCTGATATGCTTCCGCAAACAGAAGCTCAATTCTTTCCGGATCCGCTCTGCGCAGGGATCCAATTGTCGCAAACAGATCCAGCCGCGCATCGCCGGTTGTGTTCCGTGCTGCTGCTCCATTTTCTGTATAAGTTTTTTGTCGCCTGCTCCCGTATCCATTCTGCAAAATCCATCGCTGCCGCTCCTTTCCTTCGTTCCACTGTTTTCTCCAGACATCCTTTTCTGGATCTGTGGACTCCATTCTTTCTCGTTTTCTCTTCTGTTTTTTTTCTGAGTGAGGGCCGGATTTGAACCGGCATCTTCGCCATTACCACTGGAAAAAAGTTTGCCGTTACGGTCACGCACATGACCGTTTTTCGCGCTCTTTTCTTTTAAGCTACCTCACTCGCGTAAGGCGGGCAGGACTTGAACCTGCATTCTGTGCCTCCCTATTCTCTAAAAAGTTGCTGTGTGTTCCACAAACATGAAACATTTTTCTGCACAGGTTTTGCCCGTTAAACTACCGCCTTATTCTGTTATTTTAGTGTTTCTGTCTTCTGTCCCCAGCTCAGGATTTCCTTTCGGGATCTTGGTTCATAATTCATCCATGGTTTCATGCATCTTTTTTCCAGATCATTTTCTGTAATAGCATTTTTCCCAGTGATTTTTTTCTTCCCGATTCGGATTCCAGGATCTCTCACCGTAAAATTTCCAGTCGCAGATATCCCAGGTTTCAGAAATTTTTCGAAATGCTTTTTGATTTTCCCCACAGTGTTTTTCGCCCGCCGAACCCTCTTGTTTGCCGCGCTTTGCCCAGCGGGAATTTTTGCATCAGCCTTTGCTGACGGGCGTTTTTTACAGCTTCGGCTCATCAGCCTACTCCCCATCCAGAATTCTCTGATAGAGAAGTCTGCCTTCCTCCCGGCAAGCCGCCCGCAGATTTCTGCCCGTTCGGCGATAACAGGGATCTGGATATGTGCTTTGGCATCCGCTTCCTGCAGCAGCATCAAGTGTTGAAACATCGCAAAGCTGGCCATTTTCGTATGGCGTCTGACGTGCTTTAATTTCACACTGACGTGGTCATCATGATACTTCACATAATACAGGGAGCTCCTGTACATCAGAAACACGAAATCACATACCCCTGCCGGTCCAGCTCCGGGATCACGATGTCGCGCACGATTTCCATGCTTTTTTCGGGATGACCGTAGTAATGCATGTCCGGATCACCCTCGCGTTTTCCCCTTGCACTGCGCTTCCGGCTTTCCGATATCGTGCAGCAGCGCCGCCAGATAGACCATGTCATTTTCCATCCTCCGCGGAAGATTGCAGACCACATGGAGGGAATGCATCCATAAGTCATACTGATGTGCACTGTTCTTCTGATCATAGCCAAACATGGTTCGTACGGCCGGAATCAGCGCTGCGATTTCTTCTCGTCTCATATCCATCTCTTCCGCAGTTTCTATTGCTGTTTTCAACATTATTCAACAGCTCGCTTAACTTCATGTGCTTATCCCCCTTTCTGGTCCTTTTTGTGAATGTCCGTGTTTTGTTATGTATAGATGTTGGGGGCAAAAGGTTTTTGCCCCTTGATACACAGATTGCTACGTGCTTTGCACTCCCGCAATCTTCATGTATATACTGTATCACACGCTTTCGTTTTCTGCACTTAACCGCTGGTTTAATTTTTTTTTTGCTGATTTTTATGCTGTTCACCCGGCACAAAATCCGATCTGCCGGCTCTGCGGTTTCTTTTTCAGGCCGATCATCTCGAAATCGTCCGCCGTCAAAAGACAGGCCTCCTCTTTTTCCCAACGTACCATTCTGATGTTCCCGAATGAGGCGGTCTGCCTGGCGCATGATAGCGTGGTCCAGCAGGTTTCTGACAAAAACCGTCCATTGCCGTAATTTTCTTCCCGGCATGCATCGGCGCAGATGGAAAAGCATTTTTCCCCTTGTTCTTTTCGTCCATCCGGTATTCCGATTTTTCCAGCATCAGATCCAGAATCTGCGTCAGTTCTTCCGGCGAGTAATCCGGGAAATTCAGGTGAAAGGCAATGCGGCTTGCAAGACCTTCATTCTGCTCCAGAAACTCCTTCATCTTCTCCGGATATCCTGCAAAAATGACAATGACCTCATCCCGGTAATTCTCCATCTCCTGCACAATGGTATTGATTGCCTCGGCGCCATACGTGCGGTTGTCTTCTACAAAGAGAATACGCCTCATCGATAAACAGAATGCCGCCACGCGCCGCCTGAAATTTACTCTCAACAATCTGTGCTGTCCAGCCGACGTACTTTCCGACCAGATCCTGCCTGCCGCACTCTACAATGTGGCCATATTTCAGCACTTCCTCTTCCTTCAAGACCTGGGATAGCAGACGCGCCACGGTTGTCTTTGCTGTCCCTGGATTTCCGGAAAACAGCATATGCATGGATGACTGAACCCCGGAAGACCCATCTGTTTCCGCATTTTCTGCATCTTGGCCGCCGCCAGAATCTCGTCTGTCACTTTCTTTACCTCCGACAGGCCTACCATTTTCTGCAGCTCCAGGTAAGGCTTATCTGTCTTCTTTTTCAGCTCAATTTTGATCAGGTCTTTTTCGCCTTATAGGCCTTGTAGATATGGGTTTTCAATCCGCGGCCATACCAGCGGTTGTAAGCGTTATAAATATCCGAAACCGAATACAGCTTCTTCTCTTTCGAGATACTGCGTCAGCTCGTCTATCGTGTAATCGTGATACTCCGTTTTCTCCGCCAGACGTTTCAGATAAGCAGACGCCCGCTTCAGATCTCCTGGCCTTCCTGAATTTGAATCAGATCCGCATTGGAAAGAATTTCCGCTATCGTATCATCCGATACACTGCGGTTTCGGAAATATCTACACAAAGATAAATAAGGTAGAATTTCCATACTCATTCAGCTTATTCCCAAGTGCTTTCGCCAGATCATAATTGCCAGTGGCATACATTCCGGTACTCTTTTTCACCTTCCAGACTTAAGATCACCGTACCACCTTTGGCACCGGAGAAAATATTTTCAAAATTTCCTTCCTGTTCTGCTTTATGTGTCATCTTCTGTACATCATAAGCCCTGCCACTCAGCAGTCTCTGATGATTCTCCAGAAGGGCTGGAATCAGAATATCAATCATATCATCCGCAGCCGCTTTGTCCCCGGCTGTGATCAGATAATGCACGGGATGCCCAACAAAACGTTTTTTCATTTTCCAGAGCATAAATCCGCTCCATCTCTTCATAGAAACTCTCCGATGCCATAATTTCCTGCATCTGTTCTGACTGCTTTTGTCTGTTCATATCTTGGGACATTAATAAACTGTTCACTTACCTGATACGCAACAGGTTCATAATAGCTGTGCTCCGGTTCCGTAGCAAGCTTTAAGTCCTCTTTCATTGACCGGATATAGCACTCCGTCCAGTTATTCCGTTCTGTCGGACCATTTCTTTGTAAAACTCATCACTTGTGATTTCCTCACATGCAAGCAGCTCCATTTCCGGCAGTATCTTCTGAATACAATCCACACATACCCGGGGAACCACTTCCATCTCAAGTGCAGCCACAATCGTCATCTGACCATTCAGAATATCACTGATCATAATGAAAAACTTCTTTTTCTGTACGGTAGGCAGTGTAAAACTTGCTGTTCCATTCCGCAGCATCACTCCGTCTGGAATAGAGACGCTCATATCCTTCCTTCGTTGAATCCTCCTGTTCCAGATTCAGTTTTGAACAGTCTGCTGTGTATTTGTAAAGAATCATTCGCTGCTACCTCCCTGGTCCTGTCCGGTTTTTTTTGTATTCCTTGAGTATCTTATCTGCAAGTATTTTCCTTACTGTTTCGTTTCCTGTTTTTCAGTCTCTGTCTTTTCCGTGTTCGGCTTTTTCCAGCAGAAAATAATGCAATACCAGTGCACCGTCATACAATAATGCCGTTCCAATATAACCATCACGTGATAGAACATGCCCCCAGTCATGCCCTGTTCCGATCGCCATTACCAAAAATGAGTTCTTTTTCCCGCTGATCAAGCATTGTTCCTCCCGCATCTGCCTGATACCACATACACGGAGTGCCTACTGCATGTCTATTTTTAAAACTGCTTTCTTGCTGCTTCCACCGTTGAAAACGGCAGTTCCAGCAGCCGGACATCCATAGTATCTTCTGGTAATTGTTCTTTGTAAATCAGCATTTGCTTTCCTCCATCCCTACGAACTCCTATTGTTCCGATTCACTGTTTTTGAAACCGGAACATTTTATTATCTTTTTTCTATCTGTCATCTTACCACCAGCCGTATTCCGTATGTGGACAGGTTCTTGTCTATACGAAAACCAGACAATTTTCTGGTTTTTCTATTTCTCCATAACAGGTACTCACTTTTTTTTTCTTCTGCATTTCTGTACAGTATTTCGATACCGGAATAACAGCTACAATCACAACACGTTCTTTTTTTTCTCACATTTTTCAGCAGACCAATCATATACCGCAGCTCTTCTTTTCTGTCGGTAAAGTTTTTCCTGCTCGTCATCATCGGCACTTCATCAATCACAAAAACAGAAATTGCTCCATTCTCTGCTTTCTGCGCTATGATTTCTGCCATTCTCTCCACCATTATCGCTGGTGTATCATCAATTTCTATCTTGAAAGCTCCTCCTGCCCGTACATGCTCTGCAGAATCTTCCACATCTCCTTCTTTTCATGCTGCAGTGAAAAAAGGAGAACTCCATCCTCGCTGGTTTTTTCGCTCTTTCCAGCCATATGCAAACGCTTTTTTCGTTTTTTTCCGCTCGCCTCAGATCCCGCCAGGAAAATCATCCTTCTTTTCCCCATCCTTTTTCTCTTATCTATGCTTCCGGATATAGTTCTCACTGAACTGCTTTTCCCGTTCAATCCATTCCTGCGTTCTCTTCTCGAGCACAAATGGAAGTTCTCTCCAGATTATCCTGAGCTGTTCTTCTGTGATTTCCGGTGCTTTCTTTAAAATTGCATCCCGCAGATACACCGCCTCCGCTGCAGGAATCCGGGAAACAGTTTTCTTCGCTGATAGCATCCAGAATTTCTTTATAATGCTTTCGATACATCTGATATGCCTCGTAATGCGCAATGCGGTTTGCATGGTCTTCCATTCTGGATTCCTCTTCCTGTTTCAGAATTGTTTTTCCTGTTGATTCCGCCGCTGTTCACGTTGGCATAATACATCGCGTATTCTTTGGCTTCTTCCAGACTCTGGAATGTGCGGAGAAATCTGCCGAAATTGTGAATATCACCATCCGAAAACGTGATCCAGTCATAATATGCCAGCTCTGGTGGGAAATGATTTTCTTTTCCGTAAGCTCTGCACATTCCTGTCTGCTGACGGAATGATAGTCCCACGGACCGATGATATCATCGTAATCCTCACAGAAAAGAATATACGCTTCTATCTCTGCATCACTGTCAAACAGCATAGGACTGATTTCCTCGTACTGATACAGAATTGAGTATTTTACACCCTTGATTTTTTTCGTCATCCCTTCTCATCAGCAGTGCGTAAACACCCATCTCGGGATTGTCCGGAATATTGTTCATATGCATCGGTTTCCAGTCAAATTCGTTCTCCGTCAGCTTGTCTTTTTCCCATGTTTTCTGATGCTCCGCCATTTCCTGTTCTATTTTTTTCCATGTAAAGAACGCTTCTAATATAATCATACCGTTCCAGATGATCCACACCAATTGCCAGTCCTGCCAGCTTGGGTCCATACAAATACCAGAACTTTCCATTTGTCTGTTTCTCCTCTGCAGCCGCTTTGCTGTAAGCATCCAGAATATCTTCCCGGATCAGTGCATTTTCTTTCTCCAGATATTTCCATCCGTGATCTTCTGCTTTGTATTTGTAATGCCAGCCAATTCTTTCATCGGTCGTCTCAAAGATCGGAAAAAGCTCGTCGCATTTGTAAAATGGTGTCTCTTCAAAACCGAAAAAGTATACTTTGCCGTCTTCGCTGACCAGCCATACACAGCCGGACCTCCCATTCCAGAAGGATGTTCCTTCTGTGCAAACACAACTGTTTTCCAGAAATCTTCTGTTAAATCCGGTAAATCAAAAGTATGATCTCTATCCATATGTCTAGCCTTCTTTCCTTTTTGTTGAATGAAAAATGTTTGACTACTCTGTTCCCAGCTCGTCCCAGTTCACTCGGCCCCAGCGAACTGGAACATTCACAGCTCTCATTTAAAATTTTGCTTCGCAAAGGGAGGGTTGCTCACATTTGAATCACATTCTTACGCATCGAAACAGTAAGTGTTTCACTGCTGTGTGACCAGTGACCTGAGATCTTCTCTCGGCTGATTGGAAAGCACAATCACCATCTGCTTTCTGCGAATAGTTTCATACTGAACATCCATCCACGTTTTTTCAGCATGCGGACACTCTTCCATTCCGATACCGTACACATACATATCATCGTATTTCTCCGGTATCTTGCTTCTGTATTCATAGTATTCGGATGACCAGTCATTTCGATTTACGATGGAAAAATGTCTGCCGATCTGCAGATACGGTTTCAGATCCCGGAACAAAAGCTTCTGTTCCACACTCCGTTTGATATCCCTCGGTTCTTCCGAAATCATAAGTTCGATCGCCGGATTCAGTGTATCATCTTTGCTGCACCAACATTCTCCTTCCGGTTCCGGCAAAGCCATATAGACATCTCTGTAAAATTCCACATCCACCATTCCGACTCCATAGATGTAAAAGCCGGCATATTTCTGTTCCGGAATGTCTGACATCATCAGATAATCGTGGTAATAACCATCCTCAAAACAGATGGATAAGCGGACATTGCGCGCAACATATTTTCTCAGTTCTTCAAATTTAATTGCCATCAGAAAACTCCTCCTTTGTCAGTACCAGTTTTACTACTTCGTGTGCGAAAAATTATCTTCTTTTTCGAAAATGTTACCCAGCACAACCATGACCGGGCCGTCCTCTACTTCTCTGAACCCCAGCTTCCGCAGCAGGCTGATCGTTGGTTCATTTTCTGTCTGGGTTGTCACATACAGCTTATCGATGAAAAGATTCTTTCCGTTTGCAGAAACCCCATCACCAAAGAGCTGATTAATCAGCTCTCGGCTGGCTTCTTCACAGTAGCCGTTTCTTCGGTATTCTCTGGCGATATAAAATTCAATTTCGTATTCGTCTTCCATTTCTCTATGTACGCCTACGTAACCAATAAACTTGTCTTTCTGCTGTTTGGGAAAAATGGAATAGGTGCAAAGCTCATGATCGGTTCTCTCAAAGTAGTTGGCAAACCCCATCACATGTTTTTCGGATGGGCTGACTCCGCAGAATATGTAGAAGTCGCCATCATCCCGCAGCATTTGTAAAAATGCCTCGGAGTCTCTGTCCGTCCGGCTTGGGAGAAGGAATAATCTTTCAGTTTCGATTGCAGATCCTGTGTTCATTTGTGATCTCGTCTCCATTCTTTTTGTACGTTGACTGTGAGTTTTCATGTTTTCAGGAGTGAGGGCTGGAATCGAACCAGCGACAATAGATCTTTTGCTGTACCGACCACACCCATGATCGGCTTGGTTTCTCTGCTCTACCATGGCTGAGCTACCTCACTCATATTTCTCTTTTAACTTTTGTATTCCTTATGTGATTCCACTCCGTCAGGAACCAGCCTGCTCCGCCGGAATATCTCCGCCGGTTTCTTCTGCGATCTCACTCCAGCCGGCTTTCAACAGGAATTCTTTTTGTTACGTCTGCTTCCTGAATTGCGAAAAGTTCGTTCAACGTCATATCGAGTTGTTCCTCCTGATCTGTTCGGTATTCTGATGCATCCGCCGGTGTTCTGATGTACTCCTATTATTCCACTTCTCTCCGGCATTTGCATTGAACTTGTGGTTTACTTTCCGGGTATGCCTTATCTTATCATGGAACCGTTCCTGCATGTGGACACTCTTTTGGCCACTTCTTCTGTTGCCTTTCTTTTTACATCGGGAAGTTTCTGTCCATTACCAGATTCTTGTTTTCTCAATTGCCGCAAGAAATGCCAGCATAGAAATTCTATTATTGGTCAGTGTACCGGATTCCGACAGAAAATCATAAATCACTGTGCATTCCTTTCTTTTTTCAGGACAGCTTCCGCCAAGGTATACAAAGCTTTCACAAATTCCTGCTCGGCACGATAATATTCTTCTAAGGCTTCTTTATCCTCACGTCCGTTAACCGGATCAAAACATGCCCTCACATACGCTGCTCTGGCTGCTTTCCGCTGCATCTCAAGATATTCTGCCTGCACCTGATCTGCGATTCCATCCAGTTTCCTTTTGCAGCGTGTTGTAAATTTCATTCAGCTCCGTGCGTTCGTACTTCTCTTTCGTGTCGTAAGGCGGTACCTTTGTTTTCCATTGGGATGCCAGTTTGAAGCTTTTTTGTTTTTCAAATCGACAACATACGCATAGCGTGGACGCATGGTTCCACTCCACAATCCGGTTCGCAAAAACGGATGATTGGAATAGAAAAATTCGTAGGAACAGGATGAAAAATCAGCCCCAGGTTTATCATATTTTTCCTGGTTGTATTTATGTTTAAACATAATAAGGGCTTTATCTTCTACCGTGGCGTCATACAGAAATCCGCCATATGGATCGTCTAATCTTTCCTCTCGCAGCCACCGGACATCAAACGGAGCGCGCGTCAGAAATTTCATTCCTACATCGCCCCACCACATCGTGTCGTTTGTATTGTGGAAGAAATGACCATAGATGCGGATGTCGCGGTAAAAATTGTCGGTTTGCGGTGTGATGATTGAAGAAACTTGTTTTGCCAGATCATTTACATTCATAAAACCTCTTTTTTATTTTTTAAGCTATGCACTAAATCCCACCATAATGTAATCCTCCCTGTTCTGCTGATTGTCTCGATCTGCTGATTTTCTTTTCCGTTTACAATTTCTGCACAAAGCTCCACCGTTTCTTCTGTAATCTCGACCGCCTCCTTTTTCGAAATCCGACGATCACTTTGAAAGGTCAGCGTATCATGCGAAAGCTCCACCAGCTTTAATCCATATTTTTCTTCCCATCTTTTTGCCACCCGTCATGAGTTTCGCTGTCCGGGCAAGAATTGAAATCGCCCCACTACCTGCCCGGACAGCTGAATATCTCATATGCATGCGTCACATCAAAATTCACCCGGATGCCTTCCGGTTTCTTTTTCTTTCTCCGGAAAATCCATTCATCTCCGCTGCATGCCCTTTGCAGATGCTTTTTCCTTCCAGACACACAACTCCATAGAATCCATCTCTACAGATAATTGTCGTCATATCTTCGCCTCCACCATATTTTTTTATTTGCATGTCCTTTTTTATGCTTTTCGGCTCTGCATGCTCTTATTTCTTCTTTTTTCCACCCTCCCACCGCTGTTCGCATTCTGGCGCACAGCCTCTTTCAGGATTGCCGCTTTAAAGGCTTTCGGGGTATTGCTTCCCATCCATTTGCTCATCTCTAATACGCAGTTATATTTTTGTAATCCACGTTTTTTAGCCATTTTTCTTTCTCCATTTTTGTACTCATTTATTTCCTGCTGCATTTCCAAAACAGCTCTCAAATCACGCATCCGAAACAGATCGTATTTTTCATTTTCGACGAAACCATTTTCTGAGTTCTTTGATAAACCGAATGGCTGTTTCAGCTCCCATTTTCCTGCAGAAGCATCATAAGCGGAATGTGAATATCCGGAACTGTCCGCTGGCCATTCGAACATATGCCGTTCTAATACATTCATCCCACTAAGCTGCAGCATTTCTTCTTCAAAACGCTCTTCATACGCAAAATCAAAATACTCCTTATCTACCCAGAAACGGCCGCCGTTGCCAAGCTCTCCTGTTTACTTCCATTGGCAAACAAATGCAGTTCTCCATATTCCACTCATTGATCATGATGGGATGAATGAACCACAGCAGGCGGATCTGATCATTTTTCAGCACCTCCATCGTGCCTTGATTTCCAGCGGCGGAACCAGATTATTTTCATTCTCTAACAAGTAAAACATGTGCCATGCTTCCGGGTACATCTGACGCACTTTGATGTGTTGTCCTTTTTATTACACGAATGCCAAATAGCCCCTCTCGCGTTTTTACAATTCTTCCTACGACTTCCATGCTCTCTTTTTTTTTTCATATGCTCTTCCTCCTGTACTGATACTGTACTGATACTGCATAGTGGGTTCAGATACTGCACAGACTGAAGTTCTGTGCAGTATCTTATCATGACTCACTGTCCTTCTGGTGTCAGACTTTGTCCGAACTTCCGCACTCTGAAATTTATGGCTTTTACATTGCCAGATATTGCTCTGCCATGCAGCACAGACTTTCCTCGTCAATGACCTCCAGGAAGGCATCTTCATCCCCGTATAACGCCTTGCCAATATGTTTGATCGCCTGAATTCCAAACCATAAGCTCCTCTTCCTCCGGGTATTGACAATAGTTTAACAATCTCCGTATTGTCTTGAGGCTCACTGATTCATCCTCTTCAATATATTCTGATAATTCTATATCCCGCAGGATGCTGGAGGCTACAAAATTATATCTTCTTGCCGTTGTCATGAATCTTTCTGTATTGAACCAGAAACTGATACCATCCTTGTTATCCCGCAGGACATTCGAGAATTTCTTCAGCAGATGGGCTTTCTGAATGGTTGTAACTTTGATCCGCTCCTGTTTTGCCTTGCCTGGGGTATGATAAGCATCTTTCTTAGTAAATTGAATTTGTTTTCCCATTTTGTCCCTCCAACTTTTTTCTTCTGATCTTGTCTTTGTTGTGGGAGAGATATCCTGACCGAAATCGACAATATCTCTCCGCCCTGTTTCACGGCCTTATCGTTCGAGATAAGGCTTTAACTCACTCTCTGCAAACGTTTCGATCTTCGCATCCAGTTCTGACAGCTTCTCCATAAATCGAACCATCAGCTTTTGAAATGCCTGCTCCGACTTTATTTCCACAATTCCTTTCTCATTGCGCTTTTGCTTCCTCTTCGGAAAAAGATCTCCGTCGTATCTTCTAAAATACATATGGTTCCAACGACCTGATCCATGAAGTTCATCATTGCCTTGTATACTGCTGTCGGCAATGCAATTTCTTCACCTCGATCATATTGCGAATGTCGTAATATACGTTTTCATCCTCAATATCCATGTCGCTGACAAATTTTCTGAGTCTTTCATAGCACTCCATAATCTGCTGTTTTCTGAAAATCAGTTGTTGTATTCATGATCTTTTCTCCTCTTCATTCAGTTTAATTGGTTCAGCTGTTCTTTCCCGCAGTCCACCCTCCGGTAATTCCAGATATGCTTCCAGCTGTTCCAGCAAGCCTGGAATTCGGATCTGGCCCATTTGATGTTGCTCTTTCCCAGTCCTTTACCGTATTATGTGATATCCCAGTGCGTCGCCAATCATCTCATGAAGCCTTGCTCCTTACTGTACTGCTTTCCCCTTGAATTCGCCCGTTTTTCTTGATCAGATTGAGTACGGTTCTATATTTTGCATTATCAAATTTCATCATTTCGCTTCCTCCTTTTTCTTTAATCCATGATTTTATCATACAATATTTGTTCCTTCTAAAAAGGGTAGGAACAGTGTGAGCAAAAAGGTAAGCAGTTTTCCTAACATTTTCATTCTCCTCCTTTCCTTTTGCCCCATAAAAGTGTGACCGCTGCATCAGCAAACATCTTGCTACACAACGGTCACACTTTTCCGGGGTGTTATCTTTATGGTCTACAGCTTCATCAGATTTACTTTTTCTGATCTTTCTCTGTACTAAGATATCCTTTACGATCGCATGGTCCGGAAATCCAGGTTCCACGGATACTCTTCGGCTGTGTTCTTTATCATAGGTTTGAAAATCTTTCCCCCACAGATACGCAATCCGATCGCGCCTTACAAATTCTCTGTCATAATCTCCAAGCTCAACTAATATCGCGTGTAATCAAAATGATCTTCTGCAAATTCATGCTGCATATCCTCTGTCTGCGTGTTTCCTCAAAGATGCTTTGACCGCATGGCGTGTGTCTCTCGAATCCACCCTGTGAAAGAATATGGTCAACCACTTGCAGATTCCAGCTTGTCTCCGTCGTCTCCCCGCCGCAGGTTATTGCAGTCTGCAATCAGCACTGGATTTTCTTTCCTTTGCCTTGTTCACAACAATTTTCAGTTCTTCGGCACGCTGGCTGTAATCCACCATTTCGAACTGAAATCCGGCAACGGTAAGGAAACTGTCCGTTCTGGTCTTCCAGATCCACCAGCAGCAGGAAATTCGGATGATTGTTTTTCATCGTTGTAACCACCGAATCATCTGCATGAAAAGTGTAGCGTCCCTCTTCAGAGAATTCCAACTTCATTTGTTCCATTATTCTGTGTGACTGCGTGCTGATATCGCTTTCCATCTCAGCCCAGAAATAGCCAATCGTGCTGTGCTGAAACAGTTCTGTTAACACAATAATAATCGCATTCTGGTCGTCCAGTTCATCGATCACAAACTGTGGAATCTCTTCCCATACCACTGCGCTGATTGATGTTCCATCCACCACTTTGCTCTTCATTTGCTTTCCTCCATTTGGTTAAAAATAATTTTACATAATCCAGAAATAATTATCGTCTCCACAGTCATGTTCCGCTGCGAACCGAGCATGCTCTCTATCCCCTCGAAACAGCAGTTGCCCCAAAGTTTTGATAACTTGAAATCAATCTGCAATCATCCAGAATCACATATTCTTTGGATCTCTGGATGTTCTTCCAGGTATGCTGCAATTCCTGGCACCTCTCTTGTACACCCTGTCCTGCGTGTGTCCTGATATAATCAGGCCATATCGGGCGAGCGCTTCTGGAAACCAGATATCTGTAATCTTCTATCTGTGGGTTCTAGTTCCTTCCAGTCAGATGACAGAACGATATCCGCTCCGGGCCAAACTTGTTGGATTGTCTTTGCCAGAACCTCCACGCGCGCATCGTCAATTCCTGATATCCTTTTGGGGTTTGCTGACGGTCTTGGTATTCAGGACGCCATCGACGTCCAGAAATACTACAAAGTTTTTATGTTTTTGCCCATTTGTGTTCTCCTTTCCTCGTTTCAGTGTTGCCGAACAGATCAAATCTATCCGACCGTTTCTTCCGGGGTGTTGTTTTTATTGTTTTAATTATCTGGCGTTTTATTACCATTCACTGCAGTCCTTATCGTATACTGCCTTCTTCTGTGTACGATGACAACCACTGCCTCCACATCATTTCGATCAACAATTTCCTGATCAAAGCTGCCTCGATGACCGCAGTTCAGACATTCATATTTGTCGCAATCAGATTGGCTCACGACCAGACCGCCTTGAAGCCACAATGTGGGCACTCGTATTCATTCGCATATTGCTGTGCCCTTAAATACACATTCAGATTTTAACTGCAGTTCTTCATATTCAGGGATTTTTCAAATAACTTAGAATTTGACATGTTGATATCCTCCATTTTCTTTATTTTCCCCCGAAAAATAGTCAGCATCAAATCCTCTGACAAAAATTCGGGGGTATTATTTTTTATTGTCTTTGTATTATTTTTGTCTTTTTCACACTGGACAGACAGCACACTGGCTGTATCCTGTTGTCTTTGTTTTATCCCTGTTTTTCCTGTCCACAATCATTCTCATGCACCTCTCTTTCCCGTAAGATTTTCAAAATAATACTCCATTGTGCGCTGCGTTAAATAAATGGTTGAATTCAGATATTCTAGACGCGCACGATCAGAATGCATAAAGTTTAAATTCGACAAGTTCTTATTTTTGCTGAAAAAATATTCGACAAATTTGATTGTCGTCTTGTAATATTTTCCGGGGTATTATTTTTATAGAGTTTTCTGTATCAAGAAATGCTATGTAGCTTTAAAGAAATCAGGGGAACATGACATATCTCTTATCACTAGAACTTCGCTCCCTATACCAGCCTGAAATCTGGATTAGCCATCTTAACTTGGCAGAATGGAGATTAACATGAATATTGAATTTACGTTAGAAGATTATTTTAATGAATTACATTCCATGGAAAAAATATTATGGGCAGGAAGAAGAATTGTATCCATGGATTTACATGCTATTACAGATGGTTGAGATCAGGAAAAAAAAAAATATATTAAAGGAAGATTATGACAAACTCTGTATCATAGATGTACATAATGCTCAACATGCAAAAAGAGTGATTATGACCTAAAGAAGCTTATGCAAGGTCATGTCACTGATTTTGCTATTGTTGATCCAAATTCTGATTCTGTTTGTGGTTGTGTCGAAATCAAAAAATAGACCTTGCTAATCCCTTGGAATTGAAAGAAGGCACTTTGAATGTGGACACTTTAAAATATACATTCAAATTTGATTTTGGAGAATCTAAGGCTACACCATTCAAGCCTTCCTCTGATGATTACAAATATCTTGAAGGTTGGATCAAAAAATATAATATATGAAGAAGTATCTAATAATATTCCAATAAAATTATCAATAGAATCACCAACAGAATCGCCAACAGAATTATCAATAGTCTTGAAGTCAGCTCAAGCTTCAATAAAAGACAACACTATCAGTGATAACGGCCCTTATCGAACAACTTATTACATCGATATTGCCATAGATAATTGTTCCAAAGAAATTATAAACTTAATATGCTGTCCTCAGAAAGAGGTTGATACCCATCTTCCAGGTAAAGATAATGTAACAGTCAAAATAAATATCACCAGAGATGCTACTAGTTCGAAATTGCCTCCAGACAAGGATGATGATGATAATACGCAGCTCATATGGCATCTTATAAATTTCAAAAAAGTTTTATACACCAATGGTCTGGCATTCTACTATATTGTTTGGGATAACAATAACATATTAGTCGAAAAATAGCCGATTTAACCAAATGCTATTCCAATGCTTGTAAGACCACTGTTTCGCATCTATGATGACTCAGATGAACGTCTATCTGCATACGCAGAATGGGATAAGTTAATTGCAGGTCTTAATAGCTATTGATTGGCATCACGCCATTACGAAAATAGATTAGTTTTGAGAGGAGGGTGCGTTTTCTTGGACTATCTAAGTGACCAATCCAAGTCTATGTCTGTACTCTATAGGACTCAAATATCCTAATGATTTTTTTATTCTTTTTTCATTATACCAATAAAGATAATCATTTAAAATACCAATAAATTCTGAGATGTTTACCCCAGACCAATCTGCATTATAGAACATCTCATTTTTAATTCTTCCAAATACGCCCTCACAGGCAGAATTATCAGGTGAACAGCCTTTCTTTGACATTGATCGTATGAAACCATTTTCTCCATCCTGTCAATCCAGCCTGGCCAGCGGTAGTGTACGCCTCTGTCTGAATGTATGATTGGTTTTCTCCTACAGATAGTAATTTAGCTGCATCGTCAAGCATAGAATTGACAAGTAATGCATCTGGAGAAGTGCTTATATTCCAATTGACAAGTAAGCCATCAAAACAATCTACTATAGGCGATAAATAAACCTTTTCCTGCCGGTTTTTGCAAACTCGGTTATATCTGTTAACCACTTTTCGTTAGGTTTAGATGCAGAAAAATTTCTGTTAATTAGATTATCTACTGCTGGAGATATTTCACCTTGATAGGAATTATATTTACGAGTTCGTTTTGATTTTACTACAAGTTGTTCTTCTTTCATAATCCTACGAATAACTTTTTTCTGAGACAATTATATTTTCACGCTTAAGTAGGGCGTGAATTCGTCTGTAACCATATCGACCTTTATTCTCTGTAAATAATTCAATGACTCTAACACGTAAAAGTGTATATTTATCTTCTTTTTGTGGGATTGTTCCTGATAATAATAACTGCTTTTGATAATTGTAATTTCTGTAATAATAATGGCAGTGAGTAGCTATTTTTCAAGACATCGATTATCACCGCCTCTCTCTGTTGCTGAGAGCACTCTGATCGATGTCTGGGTCTTTTTAATACATTTATCGTTTCTTTAAGAATGTCTATTTCTAATTGCATATCTTGCATTTGAGCCTTCAACTGATTTATTTCATCAGAAGAAATATCTGTACTTGAAACAGAACCTTCTACTAATGTTCCCGGAGTAATGTTTTTGTGATTCATAAGACCTAATGTACCTTCTTTTTAAATAACGTTTTCGCCATTGATAAATACTAGCTCTACTATACCCAATGTCTTCTGAAACATATTTTATATTTTCTCCGAGCTCATAGCAACGGTGAATTGCATTTAATTTTACTTCTAATGGAGGATTGCGAGGATGATCAGGAGGATTATCAATTACAGGGTATTCTTTCCTTGTTTTGGTGGGTATTTTCCTCAGCAATCCATGTACAGATTTCTACGTGTTGGATACCCTAGAATCCTAATAGTTTCAGTTACAGACTCTGTTTGATGATATATCCGTAGTGCAATATCCTTTGTTCTTTGAATACATAAAAAGGCTCCTTTCGAAGCCCTATAGTAGTCCAGAATTTT
>VOFG01003631.1_pt1 | contig 49399 bp, 59 predicted proteins | sample 5384171 | NCBI WGS metagenome assembly VOFG01 (sample SAMN12384726, study PRJNA508395) | human gut metagenome | isolation source: healthy gut F | host: Homo sapiens
GGGCTGCGAGGATCGGTTTCTCGCCCTGGATAATATCCCATTCCCGTTTGGCGTCCTGTTTTTCGTGGGGGTCAGCTTATCGTCGTTGGCGATATCGGCCAAGGCGATCCAGGGCTTTGTCCGAGTACTCCTTCTGGTCATTGTCAGATATGGAGTGCGCCGTAGCCTTATTGCCTCTGCTCAGCTTGGCTCCACACTAAATACACCTCATTGTTTCCTGAATGAATTCTAAATAATACTCTGTTATCTCCGCTCGGACTGACAGTTCCCAAAGTTAGGAATGTTACGAAAACGCTACATTCGAGAGTCAGAACACTACCTCATACAGTATCGACAGCGGAACCGACGGAGGCATCTCCGTTGGTAGCTATAATTCTTTGACTAATTACAGGATGGCAGTAGGTGTGGACATAACCCTCCCCTTTGGCCCCAAAAACTAAGAGAGTATATTCTTCCGATGGCGTGAACGGTACATTCACCTGCTGGCGAACTTCTGCATAATCGGCGGAAGTCGGAACTTTACAGTATACGACGTTTAGACCTAAATATTGTTCAGACAGAATTTGCCTTCTCCGCTCAATGATCGGAAAAATTTTTTTAAAGCTGTTCAGAATATTCGCTCCGCCGATCCATTGCGGCATTCACCTTATCGGCGCATCCGCAGCGGCCGCGTCGGTAACGGCCTGCTTCGCGGCGTCGGCTTTCTGCTGCGTCCATTCCTCAAACTTTCCGGACATTTCGATAGCCAATCCGTCGGGGGCTTCGATTTTCCCGCTCGCATTCAGCGCCAGCCCGTCGGGTAATGCAAGATCTTCCCATGGTCAGCATCCACCGTATTCGGACGAATCATCCTCCAGCACACGGATCGCCTGCGATCCGACCGTCGAAAGCCGTTTCACCGAGACATCGGCGCGACCACCGGTTCCATTTCGTTAAGGCCGTCAGTAGGCGGTGTTCGTAGGTAGAATACCGGCAGGAACAGTAGCGACGCCGGTTTGACCATAGCGGTATTTCTTGCGGCCCACGCGCGACCCAATCGATAAACTCGGCAGACCGGATATACACTTCCGACGCAGCTTTCCATACGCCGCGGGAACGAAAGGGACTGCGCCAGTTCTCTGGATACCGTCTTTTCCGATCGCCTTTGTCCTTTATCGCGCTTATTTTTCGTCCAAGCGTATCTCGAAAATACGCTGCTGTCGGCACTCCGTGAAATCGGTATACTGTCTCGATCCATGCGCCCGGAGTTTCGCCGTTGGCTGTAAAGCGTCTGGCCGTCGTCGAATGATTTGATATGCAAAACGAGGTTTTCCCATCGGCTCCGTTTACGCCGGGGATACGCTTTTCGCCGGCGTCCCCTTGCAGCCCTTGCAGAGCCGCATCCATGCGTATTTCGACGGATCGTTGCTATCGGCAGGCGTATAGTCCACATACGTGCCGATAGCAAACGTCCGGGTTCTTCGGTCATCTGGGCCGCAGTAGGATTCTCTACGGGAGAATATTTGATGTGAAAATAGGATGTGAGGCCGTCAGCTCCTTTATCCACCCGTTTGATCCAGTCCGGCGATGCTTCGGCCGCTCCGCCGATGGTCGAACCGGCCGTGCACAGCCATAGGCAGCCGTTACGGGTCACTTCGTCGTAATAATAGTAGAACCCGGTTTCCCATGCCCCTTTGTTGACCGGCACGGGTTTCAACGTTTGTCCGTCGGCGGACTTCTGGTAGATCCGGCGGTCATCGGGATGTTTTCCAGAAAAGCGTTATAGCGCCATATCGCGCGAATTCGTGGATGAATCCGGATGTGTCCCTCGAAAATCATCTTCTGGCATCCGCTGTAGCGGACGTCCCAGCCGTCGACGTCAGGATCAGGATGCGGTCCTCTCTCGACGAGATCGGGATGCTGCGTTGGCGCTCTTTGTCGGTGAAGTTGCCGATACGGGCGACGTCCGCAAACTTCTGCGGAAGCAACTGCGGGTCTTTCGGGGGTGACGGTCATCGCGCCGTCGTCGGACACCGCGTCGACGCGCAGCATCACCGTCTGGAATCCCGTGCGCGGTATGGTAAAATGCCTTTCAGGATATCGGCCGGGCGGAACGGGTTCGTGGTCGCCTTCTTCCAGTTTCAGCGTGACGACGCACTGACTGCCGGAAGACTGTACGTCGATATCGCGCCGCCTTCGGTCACCCACATTTCGGAACCGATGACCTGAGCCCAGTTGTAACGCAGTTCGGGCACGTCCAGCCATTCCCGAAGGGTCAGCGAAGCGCATTTCGGCGCGGCCCGCGTTGTCGATACACCAGCCGTAGCCCAGCAGCCCGGACAAAAAGTCGGCCGACGAGATCTTCCCGGACGGCGTCTGGTCTTTAGCGATGATCTTGTCGAGTACCTTCAAGTTGCGGTCTCGATGTTTTCGGGAAGTTATTTCAACGATTTCACCAGCTTGGGCAGATATCCGACCGGCGGAAATGTCCTTTCCGCATGAATATTGTCTCCGGATATATCCTTTTGTGACTTTTGACGTTTCCTTCAATATCCTGGTCTCCTGAAAAGTCGGTTTCCCCTGCTAAAAGCGCGAAGTGACGCGCCGTCCATTCCTTCGACATTGGGATCGTACAATACTTCAGAGCGAATAATTTCGGCTTTTATCGCGGGCGGCCATCAATTTGCCCTTCCACCTCTTTTTTTTCCCAGCAGCTATGCCGCAGGAAGTTGGATACTTCACAGGTGATGGAGCCGTCCTTCAGCCGTTTTTCAGGGATATGATACGCAACTGGCGATTCTATGCCGTCTTCAGGGGAACCTGAATCCGCACGACGTCGCCGATTTGGAGCGAGATTCCTCGCGCCATGGGTAACGGTGGTCGATGGATAACTCGAACTTCACCCGCAATTGAGAGTTGATCGCCAGCCATTCGACCCCCCTTGTCGTGTAGTTGGTTTTCAAACGGGTAACATACGCCTGCGGCATGGTAATGTCGGTAAAATTGATCTGATCGCCGATTTGCGGGCGTTTATTGTCGTTGAATTAAGGGCCGGTTGCCCTCGGCATCCCGGCAGGATATCGTCCTCTTTGCGGATTAGCGTTACTCATGGGTCGCATGGTTATAGTTGAATTCGAAGTCATTCCCTGTCAGGTCTCCGATTTTCTGGTTAATCTTCGCCTTTACCGTCCCCCGATCATATAGTCGTTCACATCGAAGTCGATGGCCGCACAGCGGACTATTTCGTGATGGTCGCCCCGTACTCCGTCCAGCCCGCCCTCGAAGTGTGGATACATCGTCGAAATAGACGTCATGTCTTCACGACTTTCGGATAGTCGCTGAAATTCCTCGATGCAATATATTTCCGGTAGCGGGTCGGTCGGAAGCGCAGGTACTCCGATCCGTTGCAGTAGCCCAGTGGCAGGTTTTTCAGCGCCATACAGTATGGCCCGCGTGACGGCGGTATTTTCAGGTCTACGTTACGCCGAGGTTAGAGTGAAAAGGCCGTTTCCCATTGCTGCTTGATAAACGGCAATTTGGGTGATACTGTTTCATAGCGGTCATAAAGAAACTGATCCTTTTGCCGGGCTGTGCAGTCGACTGAGAACTCCGGTTGCCCAGTTTATCCAGTACGTCGCCCACCGTCATACTTTCGAATACGATGTTTTTACGCGGGGTATCCGGTACGTCGCCACGCTCCAGCGGAATCTGGTCGGGTAGCATGTCACCGCAAGCTGTGCGATACTCGCGCAGCGTCCCAGTCAACGCCGATCGTGTCTGCTTGACCGGGTACTCGAGCGCCGCAAAGGCTGTTATAGATAACTCCTTCGAAAACCGGGTTATAGCGATACTTCACATCGGCTCTTTCGTAAACTCTGGCTGCTCGAGTTCGAAAGCGGTAGGCGTATCGCCGTAGCGTATATAGTCGAAGTACGGATACCGGCAATACACGGCCTGGTGACGACGTCGACCACAATCTCGTCTTTACCCATCAAAGCTGCCGAGGTACGTGGCATTATCGCCGAGGGCGTGCAAACGACATCTCTGTTGCGTCAATTTCATCTGGTTATCATCGTAGGGGTTTAATCAAAAAGAGACTTTTATTGCGGTGTTCGGCTTTGGCCGTAAATCAATCTTTCGCCCCGACAGCTCGGCTCCATCCGGAAGATGGAGCGTCCTGAGTCCAGAAAGAAGCGCACAGAGCATGAAACCGGGTCATCTTGGCATATATATCGACAGTTCGCCGCGTAGGTAGCTGTTAAAGGTGCTTGAGAGTACCTTTTGTCTCGGTATTGCGTAAGGGTGTAAAGGTTCAGTCGTATCGGTTTCTGATACGTTTCCCCATCGTTATTGTCTTGCCGTTTATAAACTCTGATCCAGTCTGTAAGCAGGTTGAACTCGTCGATCCGATAACCGTCGCCGCCGAAGGCTGCGCTGTCAGTGCGGAAACTACGGTTTTCCTGCCAAAAGTAGCCGATACGAAGGCCCGGTTGTGGCCGATATACTCTTCCACTTCCACTCGAGGTCATGAGTACGACAGGAATGACGCATATTCCGTAGCGAGTGTTCGGCAGGCGATACAGGCATTTTAAACGCTGTTAAACGGTCGTTTGTATTGAACCCATGAATCCCCCCCTGCCACACGTTCAGCGTCATGGCGCGTCCGTCGAATTCCAGGTCTTCCGCATCGACGAAAGTTCGATCTGGGTGAGGCCAGTTGCGTTCGGTAGTTCCTTTCCTCTTGGGAAAAGAGAACACGCCTTCAGGGCGATACGCTCCCCTTTACGGCCGCGACTGCGCCGAAATTTCTGATATCGGTTCCGTCAAGCGTGGCCATAGTTATCTTCTGCTGCCGTTTTGCTTTCGTGTTCGCCCGACGATTTCATCCAACATTCGGCTCATCTGCTGAAATCCCTGTTTTAATTCATTTACCGTAGCCTTTGTGTTTCGGAAGTGGCGCGCGGGTGTGCTGTTCGATCAAAATGGTCGTCACCAGGATTTGGTGCACGTCTGGTGGATTTTCCCCAGAACAGGCTCCCTATTGGATATAATCTCTTTTAGGCTGAATATCCAGCGCGGTCATGTTCCAAAGGGCCGACGAGTTGCGATGCAGTCCCTTCGGTCATCTGCGCCTGAAGCCGACCGGACGAGCCTTTTTGCGCTCTGGTCTTTCGGCCCATAGATCGAATCCTCTGTCCTTTGCCCGCTGCTGCCAATACTTTAGCCAGTCTTCCGCCTGATCCATTTTCCCGCTGACCGTGTCGTCATAAACTTATCGACGACGTCCATTGCGTCGTAAGCGATCTGCTTCTCGCTTTTATCGCTTCCGTAAACGGCTTTTCTAAGTCCTTTTGCAGCTTGTCGAAGTCGTTTTTTCAGGTATAGCGAGTAGGCTGCCTGCCTGCCGAGATCTTCCAACACGCTTGCCCCGGTTTTCCCGAATTCCAGCCATGCGTCCGTGCCGGAGCGGACGCCGCCGACGAGCGCTTCCATAATGCCGTCGCCCAGATCGCCATAGGTTCTGTATGCCAGCTGTTCAACTCCTCGCGTGCGGCGTCGGCCTGTTCTTGTAATCGATAAGCGACTGCACCAGGTTTCGGGTGCTGTCGTCCATTTTCTGGGTGTCCAGGATAGACTGAGCCAGAGCAACGTCCAGGCGGCCCGTACTGTCGACCAGTTTCTGCACACTTCGAGATACTGCTGTACACGTCTTTTCCCTTTCCCCATCCGAATAATCCGTCTTCTTGTGCCCGGTGACAATCTTCGCATCTGAGAGGGCCCTGCATCCTTTGTTGTAAGCATTGAGTCTGTTTTGGTAACTCTTTGCTGTATTTTGCCGATTAGTTTTTTCGAACAATCCCCTGCGTCGGGGCTTTCCCACCTTTTAACTTTTTTTTGTAATCGGCTTATCGCCTGCCTGTATAACCACAGGGCATTAGTGGCTGGCCGAGTCTGCAAAGCCGAAAAGCGTTTTCCTTCTTCGTATAAAGGTTTTGTTCGAGCAATAAAGGTTTATATTCGCGTTGCAGGGCGATCCTCGCGTCGGCGATCTCCTTTGAGCGCTTGTTGATGACGCTTTCGCTCTGGCGGCCCATCGTGAAAAACGGGAACCGATCCCCTTAACGACGCTCATTACTCCGCCGACAGCGTCTCCGGAAACGATTTTTGCGGATACCCGAACCGGCGTCGCCTGGGCCTGGCCTAACTGGACGGCCTGTTGGATGGCTCCCGCCCACTTCGTCTCCGAAGCGATGTTCTGACAGGTCTTTACCGAATTCTTCGAGTGTCGGAGAAAATGCCCTGAAAGCGTCGTGTACAGTCACCTCCTCGGATCACTATCCTTTATCCCTTTCTTCCCATCTGCGCCGAGTCTTGCCTATCTGTGTCGACGCCCGTTTTAACTTCGTTTGCGAACTGGTCGAACGGGCTTTTCTGTCGAGTTCCTGTTTCAATTTCCTGATCGCATCCTGGATAGCCTTGAGCGCTTCCGGGCTTTTTCAAGTCTTCCAACTGCTGGTCAGTAAATCAATAGGCTTCATTGCGCCCTCTTTCCCCTGCATTTCGTCGAACGGTCGCGGATCGCTTTGGTTTTGCGCTGCTCATCGGTCAGGGCATCGGCCAGTTCATCGTACAGCGTTTTGGTCTGTTTGTAGTAGTCGTGCTCAGCGTCGAACCGTTTATTCACACGTTCGGTATCGGCGATCTGCCGGCGGGCTGCAAAGGAATCTTTCTCTTCCTGCGATATAGTTTTTTTTCCCCCTGGGGCTTTGTATTGTGCTTTAAGATCCGTTTCCTCTTTGTCTATGACAACAAGACGCTGCCGGTATTCGCTTTCGGCCAGCGCGAGTCGCCCTTTCCATCCCTCATAACTCCGGCTCTGGCGTTTTTCGAGTTCTATCTGTGTGCCTGTAATGCCGTCTGGCTGAGTTTGACTGTAATTTCGACGGGTCGGCTGCGAAGTCCCATAATTTGAGTTTTGGTTGGCAAGAGCGAGTTTTTGTATTGCTCGTTCCATTCGGCCGTCCCTTTTTGGTTTCCGTTCATGGCGTCGAGCGCAGCCTGCGCGTTATCGCGCCCTGCTCTGTCCATGTGCTTTGTTTTAGCGATCTCTTCGTTGCTCGGCGTGGTCGTCTTGAACACGCGTTCGGCCACTTCTTCGATGCCGTTTAACTCCTCCAGGGCTAAATGGAAGTCTTGCACATAGCTGCTTTTTAACGTCTGTCTCAGAAGATCCCATCCTCGCAACACGCGTTGAATCGCCATTTTCCCAAAGCCGTAATCTTCGAGGATGGCTCCTGCGTCGATGAACTTTGCCGCGAATTTCTGTCGGGCTGCATAAGCGCATCCGTAATCTCGGCCATGATCGACGTGATTTGATCGGGGAAATTTCTCCAGAAACTCTTTGTCATACGATTTCACGATCTCCTCACGGATCGAACCCATCGCCGCCGCCATCTTCTTCGTTAGCCTTTTGCGAGGCTTTCGGAAACGCGAACGGTGCGGGCGCGGGCATTGGCGCTGTCAATAGCCGTTTCTTCACGGCATTATAGGCGCGCCTTCAACGTCTTGAAGAGTACGTATTTCGGTCGACAGGCCCTGCAAGTATTTCCCTGTAGCCGGTGAGGATCTTGTTCGCCGCTTTAAGCTTTCGGTACCCGCCTCTGTTTTTCGAGGGCCCGGAACCGTTTGTCGATTTTGGCCGACTCCCTGCGCTGATCTCGATGCGGGTCTTCACCACCTGATTGTGTAGTTCGGCGTCTTTAGCCATCGCTTCGGCCTTCGATTTATTCATCCGGTTAATCAGAACGACCAGGCCTGCAATGGCGAGCGAAAGGCCGAGGGTTAAAGTTGCCATCAGGGTTTCGCCGCCGCGTTCGAAATACCCAGCGCGACGCTCAGGCGCGTAGTCGACGCTGTCACCATGTCTTTGGCTTTAGCCAGGGCGATATGCGTGCAAAGTAGCCTTTGTTGACCACCTGGGCCACTCTGGTTCACGCCGATAGAGATAGCCATCACCGCCTGGAGCCGGGCCTGATTTGGCGATTTTTCCTGGCTGGTTCCGGAACAGCGTCGCTACGCCGGTTCCTGCGGACATGACCCGGAAAGTCCCTGGATCGCTTCGGTCGTTGCATCGGATGTTCTTTCTGGTCGTCATGAAGATCTGTCCTTGCTTGGAAATGTCGCCGCACTGATCCTGAAGGGCCCTAACTCGCGCATTTTTCGGTAGTATTCGTCCGTACCTCGACCATGCCTGACATCTCCTCCTTCAATTTGCGGATCTTCGTCCGCATCGACCTGGCGGACTGTTTATACCGGCTCTGAATCGCTTCGAGTTCCACAAGGGCTTTTTTTCGTCTTCGATCTCCTGTTTTGAAACGGCCAACTGTCTTTTCCGCTCTCCACCTTTGCTGCGCCGGGGAGCCACTCCCGGATACCTTTTTCGCCTCCTTTTGTACTGAGCTTCAAGCCTTGAGTACCCGCTTCTGGATACGGAGGTTTCGGTGAGGTCTTCGACAGGGATCGAAGCCCGGAGAATGACGACGATGGTCTTACTTGTCGACCTGGCTGCCGTCTTCTCAATACCTCGTGATGGCATCCTGGGTACGCTTTGATCACTTCGTTCCACCTCGGGGAGTTCAGTAAAAGCGAATGTCTATCTCTTCGACACTTCAGTTCAGTTCATTTGCGAATTTTTTCAAGTCATCGTCGCTCATCTCTTCGGCGGGCGTGATCGGAGCGGGGAAACATAATGCGGAGCGTCGTCCAGCATCATGGCGATATTGATCCACGATTCTCCCCATGCGACCTCCCACCGACGGTGCAGGTCTTTTCTGTTGGTATAACATACCCCAGGGGCTGGAGGCCGACCACTGTCCCCGATGTCCTCTGACTCGGACTCAGAAGGTCTGGAAGCCGCTCCGTTACTGATCTGATAGAACTTATGAAACTCCTGCGTCGTTCAGGGTCAACACCCAAATGCAGGGCATAGGCGAGCAGCGCCGGCCTTGATGCGCTATCCCATCCAACGGGCGAACCGTTTGTATCCCCAAATAAGAGGCGGCCAGCGGAGGACGGAGACGGCGATATCTGCGCCACCTTTTTCGCCGTGCCGGTCGATCAGCCATAGCACCTGGCGGTGGTCAGGTCTTTGAATTCATCCTGAGAGAGTCCATCAACGGACTTGAATGACTGATAATCAGTAGGCTGTTGAACCGCTGCCTCAGGTAATGCTCATGCGTTTGCCGAAGATCCGAAACAAAAGAGGTGGCCAGGAACGGAACCCGCACTCCCTTTGCGTAAGATCGTATCGGCAGCCTGAATTTGAATGTGCTGTTCATAATTCGCAGGGGCTTTCGGATCTGTGCAATTGAGGTATCGACCACTTGCATCTTCTTTTACTCCTGCCGCTTTCGGTTTCAGTACTTTGAGTATGCTCCAGTAGTCACAAACACCTCTTTCGGACGAAAGCTTATCGGAGCGCCCCAAGTCTTTATCGACCGACAATTCGCCCTCGAGGGCTTTATAGCAACTTTCCGGGTCGAGATCGGACGTCAATATTTCAGCGTCGTGCCGCCGGGAATAGATTTCGTCTTCGGGGTCGTCGTCCTCTTCACGCTCACAACCAACCGTTTCACCTTCTTCGGTTTTCGAGGGTGGCCGTGTCTTTGTAGGTTTTCCCCAGGGCTTTGAATTTGTCTTCGGCGGGAATTGCGCCGTCCTCAGTCATATCGGCCAGCAGGATACCTTCTTCATTCAGTCCTATCGCTTTTTTTAATCATGGTCAAAAGATTTTTAAAAGGTTTTTAAATGTGATTTGCTTTCAGTTCAGAAAGACTTTGACTCCGATACGAACCAGATAGAACACTCCTATCCACAAGAGCCACTTCTGCCACCACCGGGCCCGGTATTCGACGACCGGATCTTTGACGACCACAGGAACTTCGATATATTCGTAGATCGTATCGGTGCGGATTACTTCCCGCACCCGCTCCTAATGATTCCCTTGGGCCGTAGTCGCAACAGATTGTCCCGTAATTCCATATTGAGTTTTACCAATCGCCCGTTTTCGGTGTACAGGTCGCGGATATGCACCTGTCCCCAGACTGTCGCATTCAAAGCGCGGATCAAAGGCGCTGTCGAGACGACTTTTGTCACGGTGTCGATGATCCGTTCGGTCTTTCGGCGATCCGTTTCAATTTTACCGGGATTACAGATCTGGAGCATCCAACTATAAATAATAGCGACAAAATGATGGCAATCAGCTTTTCATGGTTTATGTTTTCGAATAATTCCCAGCCGGCCTCGACTTCGGATATATCGGCTGACTCCTGTTTTCCACGCGGCTCATCGCCGCTACGATCGGGATCATCGTATCCCGGTGCTGCGTTGATCCAGGTCGTAGGCTGAATTCGCTGTCGCGGGATACCGCTGCGATGTACGCTTCGGTATCGTTTTCGTTGGAGGGGCCCACCGCCGGATCAACCCGGTGATCGTATTCAGCCCGTATCGCCGTTGGTAGGTATGCAGCGCCACGAACATGGCTCTATATCCCCAGGGCATTGCGGAAAAGGTCTTGAAGGACTTATCCGTCCCCGCAATCTCCCCTAGATAGCGGGTCGCATTAAAGGAATGTTGCCCGGATTGCGGTTGCGCAGTCCCCGTGTTGTTTTGTGCATAATCGTTTAATTGTGATTGTTTATAATACTGACATTTTGCTGGAAGGCGTCCGGCATCTGAAAGCCTCCTGGATAATTATGCTCTTGCGCTCAACGCCTCGTCGCGAGTCTCGACCTTTGTTTCCAACTTTTCGATCTGATATTCAACCGGCCGATCTCCCTGCTGCAAAAGCGTTACGAGCTTCTGGGTCTCGTCGATGCGCCGGCCCGTGCGGTTATTATCCAGGTAAGTATCAACAGGGTCGCCGCCGGAGCGACAAGAAGCTGCCATCATCCAGGTTTCCATGCTATACGATCTCTTCCCCATTTCGTGGCGTCCGTAGCGAATGCGGGCCGAAGCCGTATGATCCTCTTACGCAGACATAGGTCTTGCCGTCGTTGGTCATGAAAGCGTCAGCCTTGTACTCCCTCGCCGGTCTTCCACGCTTCGGTAAACAGAGGATCCTGCACGATGGCAACGATGCCTTTTTGGTCTTCGCGGCGGATGCGGCCGCCCATACGCACGAGAGCGAACAGATATCCTCAGTAGTATTGCGGTTGCCTTCGTCCTCGAAGAACTTCACCCGCCCCTGCAGAGCATTTTTCGACGGAATTTTTATGCCAGCACAGCACGGCGGCACAGTCGGGAGAATTACCCTCGCCGCCCGGCTCGATTGCTGCGGGAACCGTTATATCAGCATAACTGCGCGAAAGAATAGTAAAGCCGAAGAGTTTACTGACCACGCCGTTTTTTCGTCGTAAAGCGCGGGAAAAACCGTACTCGGAATCGGTCAGGCTGTCGGTCAATTGATCCATCATATCGGCGTCGAACATGGCATAGCGATCCGACGTAGGATGTTATCCTTGTTCATCTGCTTTTGGGCCTTTTTTCAGTTCGGCCTTGAGAAACTCTTTACGCATACCGGTCGCACCGGGCATGTGGGCTGCGACGGCTTCGCCCGACGTGCGGATAATACGGGCCGAACCGCCGGAGCCCAGTTGCCGGATCGTCACTACGCCGACCATTTCATTCAGCGCCATGTGCGCGTCCGCCATAACGCCTACGTTTGTCGTAGCTCGGTTCGATAGTTTCGGCGTTGGAGATGTGCACCGGATCGGATGCGTATTCGTCCAGCGGATAAGTAATGTCCGTGTCGGTACGTTTTTTTTCACTGGCCGCCGCAGCGACGAACGGTTCTTTACCATTACCGGGGCTGCGCTGGCTTGCGGATGTACTACTTTCCCGGCTAAACATACTGGTCTGCGCGTTGACGCACAGGCTCAGGTGTGATTCTCGGCATACAACTTCGACGATGTCGCCTTCCAAATTTCTTTCTGCCATTTTTTATTACTGTTTTGAAGGTTTGCGATGGAACCGTTCCTCGAACTTCCGGTCGTACAGGTCGCGGTTGTTTGCTTTCAGGTCGGCCAGGAAGCCGCCTTTATCGAGCTGTTCCCAGCTCATGGCTTCGAGCTTCGCCTGCCGCTCCGGGCGGCGTCTTTGCCGCCGATTTGATTGGCGATATTCGTCCGGCGGGGGATAGACGCGAGAGCCGTTTTCGCCGCTTCGTGGTCTTTTTCGAACAGGGCCAGGTAGGACTCTTTGGCCGCAGCGTTGATGCGCCCGTCTTTGATTGCGGTGGCGACCAGGGTTTCGGCCTCCTTCTTCCGTTCCTCGGCCTGGGCCTCACGGATTTCGGACAGTTCGTTTTCAGCCGCTTTCGCCCGCTGTTCGGCGTCGTCGGCCCGTTTGGTTTGGGTCACCAACCCGGCCATGCAAGGGCGACGACGACGGCGGATACCTCCGCCTCGGTAGCTTCGGCCTTGAGTTTCAGTAATTCGGCCGCTTCATTGGTGAGATTCATAACATTTTGATTTTGTGGTTGATATTCTGCGCTGATCTGTGATGATCTGCTGAGGGTTAGTCTTAGGAAGGATTCGGCGCGGTTGGAAGCGGGAATTTCATCGCACAGGTTCATCTCGCGGGCTTCCTTTGCGGAGAACCAGGTTTCTTCGGTCATCAGGCGCGAGATCTCCTCTTCATTTTGCCTCGGCGCATCAATACGCCGAGCAGCATATCGCGGATCTTATCGAGCATTTTGCGCTGCTTCGCCGTCATAGCGCCGTTGTCGGAGAAGAAGGGATCGTGAATCATCAGCTTGGCAAAGTCCTGCATGATGACGCGATCGGCGCACACGGCGATCACGGCCCCATACTGGCCATGATGCCGTCGACATAGCGATGCACGGGCGTGACCATCGACAGTATCGCCGATACGATGCTCATGCCCTGAAGCACCGTCTCCGCCGAGGCAGTTACCCCGGATGTTGACCTGGTTGCATTGCCTATCCAATGAAGCCAGTTCCCTCATGAATAATAAGTCGCCGTCGATCTTATTAAGCCGATAGAGTTTCATACAGGCAATTTCCTCTGCTACCTGACTCTGGGGATTTATCGCGTCGATATACGTTTGAGTTATTGCCTTGTTTTTTCGGCAATATTCAAGTGAAAATCAGTAGTTATAAAATTGTGTAACAATGGTTTAAACTATTTTTACGCAAGGCTTAAAACGGCTCACTCTTGCAGAAAAAAGGATACAGCAAAGAGTTATCCCGAGCCAGCAGAAAGAGTTCGCAAAGAAGCTCTACCTAACCGGAAGACGCCATCACGAATAAAGAGATCGCCGCGCTGGTCGGATCGACGCCGCAGACCATCGGCAAAATGGATCAGAGGAAAGGTGGAGGATCTTGAAGGTCTCGCTATCGACCTCGAAAGAAAGCCAGTTGGCTTGGTTGTATAATCAGATATCGGCCTTGCGGCAGGCCGCCAACAGCCGCGAAGACGAGAACGCTACATATCATCCAGTCCCGCGAGGCCGACACTACTGTCAAACTGACCAATGCGATCAAGAAACTGAGACGGAACGGGGATCGCGCAGAAAGTTGAAATCGGAAAGCAATTCCTCGTGTGGTTGCAGCAAATCGATTCCGAAGCGGCAATCCGTTTCCTGCCGTTGTACGATGCTTTCATTAAAGAGTCGATGCGATGACAGCACAGGTGACCGATAAACAGGCGTATCAATTCTGGTACGATTTTTACGAAGTTTTAATGCCGGGGTTGGAAGTCGACCCTTCGAAAGTCAGGCCGATAAACTGCGCCGTATTCGCCGCCTGGAAGCCGATCCCGAAAAGTGGTTTAAATACTATTTCAAGAAGTTTTTTACACCGCCGAACCCGCGCCTTCCAATGCGAGGCCACTCCGGCGCGTTGTTGCGCATCCGGAGTGGTACGAAGCGCGGGCCTGGGCGCGTGAATTACTAAGAGCGCCCGCACGATGATGGAGGTGTGCTTTGATTATGACCCGTCGTAAGCGCAATGCCATCCTCACATCGAACAGTCAGGATAATGCCGAGCGGCTGCTGGCTCCGTACCGGGCGTTTTTCGAATGCAACGAACGGCTGATAAACGATTACGGAGAACAGAAGATGCCCGGCAATTGGGAGTCGGGGGAGCTCCATCTGCGCATAGGGGCCGCATTTCGGGCCGTCGGCCGGGCAGTCGCCGCGCGGATCGCGCAACGAAGAGATGCGGCCGGACGTACTGCTGATCGACGACTTCGATACGGACGCCGACCGCCTGAACCCGGATATCGTGAATAAGAAATGGGACTGGCTCGAAAGGGCGCTTTATGCTACGCGGTCGATCTCCACGCCGCTGCTGGTGATCTTTTTGCGGAAACATTATCGCCGAGAACTGTTGTATGCTGCGAGCCATCGAAATGGCCGACCACGCCGACGTTATTAACATCCGGACGAGTTCGGCCGCTCTGTGTGGCCGAGCAAAAACAGCGAGGAAGACATCGATCGCGCTCTAAGCAAGATCTCGCTTAAAGCCCAGCAAGGGAGTATTTCAACAACCCTATCCAGGAAGGGAAGACTTTAAGGAAATTCGCTGGGACGTTGTCCCGCACTGCGAAAAAATTTCCGTTCCTGGTAGCTTACGCCGACCCCTGCCACGTCGAACAAGGACAAGAAAGCGCAGTTGCACGAAGGCCGTTATCCTGATGGGCTTCGCGAAGGCCGTTATTATGTGCTGAACTGTTTTGTCGACAACGCCACCACCGACACCTTTATCCAGTGGTTTTACGATCTGAAGGCGTATGTCGGAGGACAGGCCCCTGTGTATTGGTATATCGAAAACAACAGCCTCCAAACCCCTTTTTACGAACAGGTATTCATGCCGAAGTTCGCCGAGCGCGGACGCCGCGACGGAAATGCCCTTTGCGTAACGCCTGACGACCGAAAAAAGGCGACAAATTCTCCCGCATAGAAGGCACGCTCGAACCGCTCGTGCGAACGGGCGGATTGGTATTCAACGAGGATGAGCGCGGCAATCCCCACATGAAACGGCTTGAAGAGCAATTCAAGGCCGTGAATCCAAAACTTTCGGCTCCGTGCGACGGCGTCGACGCCACCGAGGGAGGCGTATTCATTATCCGGGAAAAAATAACGTCACGGAACTCGCGGATCACCAGCATTCCGCGCCCGCGAAACACAAAAAGATACTGATATGTTTCTGACTAAAGAGGATTTACAGAGCCACCTGCGCAACGAATTGCAGGATCTCATTACACGAGGCGACGATACGATCATAGCCGCCGCCATCGACGGCGCGGTCGCTGAAGCGAAAGGTTATCTCGGCCGGTTCGACACGGAGCGGATCTTCCGGGCGGAAGGGGCCGAACGCAACGATCTGCTGCTGATATTCATAAAAAGATATCGCCACGTACCACCTGATTAACCTGACCTCGCCGGGCATTCATTACGACCGGCGCGAGAAACGCTACGATCGCGCCGTTGAATGGCTTAAAGCGGTGCAGCGCGGCGACGTGTCCCCAGACCTGCCGAAGACCGAAGATGCGGAAACGCAGGGCGGACTCGTGTACTATTCGTCCAATCCCAAGCGGGCGCAGCACTTCTAAAGTCGTTTAATCGCCCTTTAATCGCCTTTAATTTCAAATCTGACTTTGAATTTAACACATAGACCCACCATGACCGTAAAACGTAAAAATAGCGCCCCGAAACAACAATCCCAGAATTTGGTGATAAACAACATCACCATACAGCCCGTCCCCGAAACACTGCCGATATCGTCACCTGGCGCAGCGCTTTGAAAGCGGCCGATCGGGGAAAGCGGAAAGCGCTGTACAACCTGTATGAAGACCTGATGCTCGACCCGATCCTGTCGGACGCCATCGACAAACGGATCGAAGCGATCACCAATGCCGAACTGGTGTTCAAGTCCCAAAACGGCGAAGCGGTCGCGGAGATCGACGACCTGATGGATACGCCCGAATTCGAAGACATGCTGATCGAGATCATGCAGGCCAAATTCTGGGGAATCAGCTTGCTCGAATTCGACTTCTCCGACGGATTCTCTTTTTAATTCCATTCCTCGTAAGCACATCAGGCCGGCGACCAAACAGATCGCATTGAACGAGTCGGACGATGGAGGCCCGTCGTACTTGGATAACGATTCGTTTATCGAGGTGGGGAAGAATAACGACCTGGGACTTATCCTGAAAGCCGCGCCGTATGTGATTTACAAGCGCGGCGGGTTCGGCGACTGGGCAGAGTAAATGCCGAAATATTCGGTATGCCGTTTCAGGTTGCCAAATACAATAACTATGACGAAGCGACACGGCAGGAATTGATTCGCGCATTGGAGCAGTCGGATCGCTACGGAGGACGGTGATTCCTAAAGAAAGCGACATCGAGTACAAAGACAATAAAAGTTCCGGGGACGGGGCGATCTATGACCGGCTGCGCATGGCCTGCATTCAGAGGAGATCCTGATCGGCATATTGGGCCAGACGATGACGACGCTCGACGGATCGTCGAGGGCGCAAGGCGAGGTACATGGAGGTGCTGAAAGCAAGCACAAAGCCGACCGGCGATTCGTGCAGCGCGTGCTCAACCGTAAACTGCTTCCCATCCTCGAAAAACCGGGGATATCCGGTCTCCGGCGGGTATTTCGCATTCCCGGACGCCGGCGAAACGGTAACGATGCTCGAACGCATGTCGCTGGTGAAGGATGCGGTCGGCATGGTTCCTATACCGGCGGACTATATCTACGAGACCTTCGGCATTCCCAAACCCGACGAAAAATGAAGAGGTGGTGCATCTTCGACAGTCTCGCGCCGGTGATTCCGGAAGAAGAGATCCGGACGATCTCGACGAGGACGCCGATGCCGCGAACCACGCTTTTTGCCCGGATTGTTCCGTTTTTTCGCCGGAGCCCCTACACGGGGGCGTCTGATGGCAATCACCACCACGAACCCGGCCGATGATCCGGCTGACGACTTCTATACGCGCCTCGATCAAAACGGGTCGCGCGGGGTGAAGCAGCTCTTATTTTGAGCTGTTCGGTAGGGATTGCGGGGGAGCCTGTCGCGGCTCTTTGGCGCGGATTTGCCGGGCGGCCCCGAAACGACGGCTTCGACTACGACACCGAAATGCCGTAGCGCAAACGGCGATGGAGACGAATTTATACCATCTTTCCGCCGCCAAAAACGCTGGCCGAGTTGCAGAAACTGAATCAGTTGTTCCGGCGACAGCAAGAACTCGGCCGAGTTTATGGAGAAGGCGCGACAAGCAACCGAAGTTATTCAATAAAGCATGGGCGCAGACCGAATACAACACGGCCGGGCTGATCGCCGGAAAGTACGGCGACCTATAACCGCCTGAGCGACATTGAATTGTTCCTGCATTGGGAATACCGCACCGCAGGAGACGCACCATAAAAGCGCGAAGAGCATCGGAAAGCCTGACGGGTGATTCTGCCGGAAAACGATGTCCGCTGGAAAGATATATCCTCCCATAACGGATGGAACTGCCGGTGCTACGTAGTGCCCCGTATGCAGCGCATGAGGTAGCCGGGATAGACATGAAAATAGCGCAGCGAGGTGAACAATATTCGAGACTGCGGAATATAAAAACGCGAAGGCGCAAGTGATTCGGCGTGAACCGGGCAAGCTGCCGCAGGTTCGATGAAACTAAGCCTTTACATCAGGAAGTTCCCCGGCAAGGCGGCTAAATACCTCGACCGTCTGGGAGCTTGGATTGGCCAGGCAGTCAGTAAAGGTAAGGCGGCCGCTACGCAGCATGCCCCCGATTCACAGGGACGGCCGGCGAATGGTTCGATTCGCGTCAGTGGCAGGGAAAGGTAACGCCTATGGATAGAAACGACCGACAGGTCGTGATCGAGAAAGTTAATTTCGACCGGCATATGACCGTCGCACCGCCCGAGGCAGGAATATTCCTGACCGCCAGATACTCAAAAATCCCGATGAAGTATGGATTAATAACGAACGGGCCGGAAAGCCGTATGATAAATTACACGCTGATTAAATACTACCGGGACAGGTCGGTCGTGCTGCCGGAATTTCGGATGGAGAACTAAATACCGTCCGGACGTGGTTCCCGTTACGGATGAAAAAAGGATCCACACGAAACACCGGCGGGGATTGCTGGTATATACGAAGAAAGCCTCCGGTTAGGAGGCTTCCATACTTGCGGGCTAATAAACGGATACGCTGGTCATCCAGTCTTTACAGTCCCCATCACCCGCGAGGGCTGACCGATTCGATTACACCCGTACACGTTCACTTATGGCAAATATATGAAAATTCCATACAAATGGCAACTTTCGAAGAATTCGGCAAAAAACGACCGCATGGCGGCGAATATAAAACAGGCGGACCCCAGGTGTGATCGCAGGACGGCGACCGAATACTATAAGGAGCGTTTTCGAAAAAAGTTAAGGACAGCGTACCCTGGCACAAACTAAGCAGCCGGGTTCCGGAGGATGTGATGGTGCGTAGCGGATCGCTGATGAACACGATTCGTCCGACGCTGGTCAGCAACCGCGAGGTGCGGATCCAGACGGATCGCCGCGCGTCAATATGCCAGGATACACAACAAGGGTGGGACGATCATCAGATCCCATTGATCAGGCAGCGTCGGTTCTTTGGGCGATGGAACATAAAGAAACCCCATCCGGCAGGTCCCGACATTTTTCGAAAACAGGGAAGTGGACCACGATGGCCAGGGGTACAAAAACTTTACGATAAAATCCCCAAACGACAATACATGGGCACTCGCCGATACTGAACGATAAGATAATCGTCCGGCTGAACAGCCTGGTAAAACAACCATTTAAATAAAGAAAATATGACGGAGATTTATTCGGCGGTCGAAGAACGCCTTACGGCAAAAAGTGCCGGAACTGTTATACATCGATTTAGAGAGCGGACAATTGAAGGGCAGAGACGCCCTCCTCCGGTAGATTTTCCGTGCGCTGGTCGATGTTCGTTTTAACAAATGCGAAGACCAGAGTGCGAAGGTGCGGCAATGCGAAGTAACCGTCACGGTTCGCGTGGCGTTCGAGGCATGGATAGACGAGACGTCCAGTGTCACGCTGAAGCAGTGGAAACAAAAAGGCCCTCGAAAAAATGCAGTTGCCGGACCAAAGTATATTGCGCCTTCAAAGGGTGGGGATGGATTTTTCAGCAGCCTGTCCCGTAAAAGCGTCATTCCGGAGCAGCGTGCCGACGGGGTTGAAGGTTTACCGGATCGAGTTCGAGACGACACAGGAAGACTATACAGAAAAAAAGCCCGCCGTTCAGTCCGGCGGGCTAATTATTTTATCTTTACTTTCGTTAGTAAAAGTTCTCCTTTTTCGGGGTCGCTTGCTTTTAATTTCATTTATTACCGTCCACAGTCCCGGAATACACGACACTACCCGACGGGCTTATGATGGTGATATTCGAGCCTTGTATTCAAATGTTCTTTGCAAGTCAAGCGTTCCTTTGCCGACCGAGGTTTTCCATGACTCGGTACATTTTCCATTGATGGCGAAAAAAAGTATAAGCCCGGTATTCGTTAATATCCTGATGCCAGACAGTGCCGACTAATTGATCGTTTTGATTTGTCGGCTCATCGTCTTCGAACACCCGGCGGCAAGAATGAGCATAGCGCAAAGTAATAGTTTGTTCATCATAATTTTATTGATTAATAATATAATAACATCCAGTAAAGATCATTATTTCTTAATAAAGGAAGGGTTTCGGTGGTTTTCCATGTCCGAACTTAGAGGCCCCGTAGCCCCTAACGAACAAATCCGGAGTTGTGTTCTCCGTCTTCCGCAAGCCCGGTTCAACATTTGAGATACTTTAAAAAGGTGTTGTAGCAGATGCCAAATACACGGGCCTGATGTGTCCTTCCAAACCCACTTGTAGCAGCGATCCTGTCGACCAGGTTCGTAGTGCCTGCCGCTATACGTTTTATGGCTTGCTCGCAAAAATATCCCTTTTATTGTGGCGCCGTTGAAAATCACTAACTTTGTCTTGTTCGCCAGAACAACCGAGCCGTTGTGATTATTTCGCTGACGGCTTTTTTAATTAACCGGCCGTGTCTTCCGCCGGAATGCCGACCCAGACCGACGCTGGCACTGAATGCCGATCCGGATCATCCCGTTTTATGTCGCCGCCTTTTATCTCGCCATCCGGTCTGCCGCATCGCGCAAAGTTTTGTTTTGAACGACCGCAATTCGCTATCTGTCATTTCGTAAGCTTCCCGGCGTGACGATGGATGAACAGGTTCAGGATCTGCCAGTCGTTCGGGATGCCGAGGCCCCGGCGTCGCGGACTCTGGAGCGTCAGGTTGGCTGTGAGCACAAACAATACATCGCTGCGAAGGGGGCGTATTTTGCCGTTCGTTTTTCGTGCCTCTGCTGTATCGGGTGAGATCTTTCCATTGTCGAATGATTTTGCGTCGACGCATCGAGTCGGCTGATCGTAAGGTCGACGATTTGATCGTCGGACATTTCAGCAATATCCACTCGTAGCCGGCGTAGATGTCCTTTATGGGCCTCCGCCCCGTCTCTTTTGGCAGATGGAGTTTGCGAGAGTAGCTTATTTCGGTACATGGTATGTTTATTTCAGGTTTAAAGACTTTTTACCGTAGCTGAAACAACTTTGTATAACCGCACCGGGTTCATATACTGTTGTTTGAACTCCACAATTCCTTCATCGATCATCTTGCTTGGCCATTTTTTTTGCTGAATTCATACTCGACATAATCCTGATCCGACATTTTAAAGACATCGTATCCATACCCAGGCGCGCAACTCTACGATCCCGTCTTGTTGTTCAAAAAAGGAAGGTCTGGATAATTTCAGTATCCGCAATTCACTTATATTTATGAAGTTGTTTTTCATGTGTCAATTTATTATGCCCGAGGCGGTTAGAATAATTTTGGATAATTGGTCGGAACATAATTCATCCAAATCGTTTCCGCATGATACCTGCTACCGTTCACCTATTGCTGTGATATTGTTGTGTTTAATCGAAATTTCACTTTGTGCCAATCTCCGTACAATTCATTCATCAAGTTACAATCGTAGCTGCTAATCATCGCCTTACCTTCGATCCGATGGAGACGGGCGGCTAATTGTCGGTGATCGTCATCGGTAAAATCGAATTTGTAATCCTTTGCCTTTACTTTTACCCTCGACTTTCTACCGGATAAGGCGGATCGCAATAAAAAATGCCTTAGGAAAGTCTATTTTGTCTATGCAATCAGTATAGTCAAAATCGTGATCTGAAACCCGATCGCAAGACCTCCGCGACTTCGTGCAACTTCTCGATCGCATTATTCCAACGGAAACGGTTTCGCCGCCCTGAACGAGAACTTTTTTTTTCGCCATGCCAGCCTTTATTTTGACGCTGACAGCCCAAACCGAAAAACGACTGTCTCACCCTTTACATAAAATCTGCGGGCCTGTTCAATATTATCATCGGAATATTCCCAGCAGTTGTCGTATTCCTGCAGCGAGCATGGCGCAAGCAATAACAAACGGATCAGATCGTCTTGGTTACGCAACACTTCGAAAAAAGTAATATCGGAGTTGATTTTCGTTGGCCGTTTTAATCACCTTGTTCCGGATACAATTGATCGACACGACCATACTGCCGGCGAACAGATCTACTAAATGCGTGAAACCTTCAGGAAAATACCGATACAAATATTCGATCCAGGTAAATTTTTACTCTCCGAAATAATTGAAGGCTATTATTTTAGATTTATTGCCGCTCATTGTTCCTATATCTTTATATTTTGATGCTTTCACTAAAACTTTGTCGATCTCCATCGCCACCTTCCGGAGCGTAGAGGCGTTGAATTGGTTTCTTCTACGGAACGGATCGCGTAAGGTTTGGGATCACCGGCTTCCGCCGGAACCATGTCGTGAAGGCTGACCTTTCCGTCTTTGTCAATATCGCGTACATAATCGCATTTCGTTTTATTGCTCCCGGAGACAGAACCGAACTATGGCCACCCGGTCGGGATTATTTTTCGTTGTACTTCTTGCCACAAAAGGAGGGCAATACCTGTAATGTATATTAACCGAATTTTCTCACACCTTCCCTTGCATATATCTTCCCTGTGCGGGAGAAAAAAGATGATAGTCGCTGGAATCAAACATAAATGCACGATTCTCCATTCGAACTTTGTCAATTATTTTACATCCGGGATTTTGTTCGCTCATTTTTATCATTGAGCCGTTGTTCTATTTTTTTAATACAGTCGCACATAGTTTTAAGGGTAGATGATAACATGCGATTGAATGACGGCTCAATTTCCGCCAGACGCCAGCTCAATCTTCTCGTAGAAATAGAAGTTAGTAGCGGTTCCCTCGACAATATTACTTTCCTTGAACAACTGCATAATAGATGAGTATTCGGACTGTTGAATTTGATTTCCAAATCATACAATTTACTGATTGACTTATAATCCAGATCACCATTCCTATTGCGCTCGATCAATAACATCATCGCAAGTTGATACATCGGATCGTCCGCTCCACGTTCGCGCCCCTTCGATCCATTCTTTCAAAAAATCGATCCAGACGATGCTGCAATGTATCACGTTCGTCAAGCTTTTTACTTTGCAACTTTTTACTTCGATACAGAAATGTTTCCGGACTGTACCGTATAACTGCGCTGTCCTTCGCTACGGGCTCCCCGTATTCCTTCATTAACTCATAGAGACGCTCTGGTCTCCTTAACTACCTGCTCATGAAACGCCCGGTCAACGACATTACGCGCACGACTTTTCCATATCGTTAATAAAACCGCTTTTAATAGACTCGTAGGCTTTGCGGCGCTCCTGTATTTCCGCCTGTTCTTTGGCTTTGCGTTCGGCCAACAACTGTTCCAGTTGTTTGGTCGTCAAATTAACAATTTCTTGCATAATCATTCGTTTTAAATGCGTTTGAATGTATTTTTTAATCTCTAAATATCAGTAATTGTCGAAGGGGGGATTGCAGGGCAATCGGGTCGCGCGCATGTCGATAATGGATTCCGATCGTGCGGTATAAATGAAGATTTCAGCAGTCGTAGCCGATCCCTCGCACGACCGGGAGCCGAAAATTCGCCGAATATCGCTCCGTAGACTGCGCTCACGTTCGCTTCTCATCACGATCATTCTTTCAAGTTTGCTCGATCTGTTTTTGACGCCGTACCTCCTCAGGGGAGCGTCCGGGCATTGACAATTTTGATTTGTTCCATTATTCTCCAGTTTTAGCAATACAATACATAGTTCTGAAATATTCTTCGGTAAGAAGGCTTCCCGTCTTTTTTTGCAGAAAGTATGGCCGGTTCGAGGAAATCATGCAATTCGCCTTGATACATAGCCCGACAAGAACTTGCGCAGCCGGATTATCCTCCGCAAATCCATAAAAGGCGTATTTACGATCCATAGAGGGAAGGTTCACAATCCCTTTCGACCTGTTTTGATACCCGAGGTCCCTTTCCCCAAGAAATAAATTCATCATTTTGGGCAGTTCCAGGTACCGGCAATAACGAAAGCAGCATAGCCTGCACAGATCATATATGGCTTTTGTACATTTTCAATCCGGGAATCTTTGTGTTCTCCCCTTCGTCGAGGATGAGGATCATTTTCACACCTCTGAGCGCCCCTGCTTCTGAATTCGCGCGCGATTGCGCTTCAGTCTATTACCTGCCCTAAAAAGGAAGTTCGATGCTTAGTTGTCGTCGATCTCTTCGATGATATCTTTGATCTTATCCATGTCGTTGATCGTTTATTTTGATCGAGTCGGTCGGATGCGCTTTGCAGTATTGGTTGATCGCAAAAGTTTTCCGCAGCGGATTCCCCGATAATCATTTTTGAAGGCCCCGCGACCATTTTTCCGACATAGCGTTTTCGTGGGCGTTTTCAAGGGTGGATATCATCATCGTGGTGCGATGTTGCTCGGATATCCCAAATGGACTCTTGCAGGTTCATCCCACGATACAATCGGCGATGATATGGAAGTATTTGTCAGATATGGGGACTATCTTTCCTTCGGCTTTGTATTTCAAAAATCCCGTTCAGAATGTTACTCGGATACGACTTGGATTTATTCCGCAATGTTTTACAAACATCGTCTGCGACATCGCATTCTGCTGAATATATTCGAGCGTTCTGCCGAGATCAACTTTTTACGCTTTTCATCCATGATTTTTTAACGTTTTGTATTTTGGATAAGTCTGATATTCTGTTTTTTTGTGAAACTATCGACGCAGACATAATTTCCTTTCCGCACGCGCCTGTTCTTTGTCTTTTTTTCCGTGTCTCTTTCTTCTGTGCCTTTGCCAATTCTTTGTTGAACTCGGCTTCGGTGACTCCTTCCATCATGCCGTTGTATGTCTCTTTCGTCCCGATCCCTGGATGTTGAAGTCGTAATTGCGGCACATCACGTCCTTCGCATACTTCACATCCCGGAAACGAAATCGTCCGCCATCGCTTCGACCTGTTCGCCTTTATCACTGTATGACGCGGTGCGGAAAGCCGTTTTTCCGTCGGCTTCCGACATGGTTTGGAGGCCAGTGATGCCGCCGGACAGCTAAGTATATATTTCCCCGTCCATAGTGTACCAGATCGGCCCTTCTTCATTCCAGTATGCCCGTCACCGGCATCGGATATATCATGTGTTTTGCGATTAATGCTATCGAATCCGTGTCCGTCGGAACGTCGAAACGATATTTTTCCCCGTTTTTCGATGGTCATAATCGACGCGTTGGTAGCTCAGATCTCGCCGGCTTACATTGCCGGTTATCAACCGCCAGTGACGGTCGTCGTATGATTCAGCCTGCGGGTTTCCACTGCAGGCAACCATTCGACGGGAGTCAGTCCGTTGCTCATTCGGGTATTATTCCAGTCGGATACAGCCGTGTTTAGCTTCGTAATGATTCCGAGTAGGTCGGAAGCGTCATTACGTCGTAATAATCTGATTCACGCAACGCTTTGAGGCTGTATTGCATTCCATGAGGTTTCCGAGATTGAAATAGGTTTTAAACCGTCTTTTAAACAGTTTAAACGTTAATTCGGCAGGTTCGCCTGGGAATTTCCTGGCTTGATCGTGCAAACAGCCTGAAGATATTCCTTTGATTCGTCTCGCTTTGTATATGCGCCGTGATTGTCGAAGCAAGTCCATCACTTCAGTCCTGCCGTTTGTTGCGTAAAGCCATTGTCATGGCGCTACGCAGCATCCAGACATCTTCGATATGTTGACTCTTCAACTCACCACTATCGATAATACACCGGCTTGCAACGTCTGAAATCAACATCTGTATAACTTCATCATTCGCCACCTTCGTACTGATCCTGATACCGATATGGAACACGCCGGAACCGTCCGACGCCCTTAATGAATTCGCAAACTCCAATGGGCGGGCCGGAACGTAGGGAGCGATATGTATTTCTGAAATACTTTTTACCGTGACGTTCTTTCGCTGTCAGCATTTTTTATTCGTCCAAATGTTCGTATAATGGTTGAATGTGGACGGTTTTTATCGGGATTCTGCCGACCGCTTCCATGTCTGCGGCGTAGGATTCCCACATAGTTCGCGCTTGGTTCCTTTGGCCGCACCGCCCGATTCATGGTCATCATAATGGCTGATGCTCGTCGATGGTAAGCGGATTCCGGTCAATAGTCCTATCCATTTGTATTTGCCGATCCGGCGATTGTCGTTGCAGTATTTCCCCGATACCGGTAACGGCGCAACGGTTCGGATCGTCCGGCGACAGGCTGATTTTTGAAGAAATCAGCGTTTTGACCTTTCAATCCTTCGAGATCTGCGCGGCGGATCAGTTCGACACGAGCGGAAAAGAAATCGGTCGGGATGAGGAATCTCCTCCCATTAACGATTTGGACTCTTTGATATACCGACACCAGGCCATTAGGTTCAGCGGTTGGCTGGACTTGTCGATATTAAAAATAGTTTATCTCCGACTTGGTAATGCAGGAAATATTCGAATATCCGAGTTGTCGATCAGTGTTTTGATCTGTTTGAAATCGTTTTGTATTGCGCCGCTTGTAAACTCCACGGCTGCCGCGCAGGTTCGCATTCTGGCGGCGATCAATTCTCTTTGCCGGGCGGCATATCCGGTAACAACGAGGTTTGCGATTCCGGAATCGGTCTATGTCGTGGTAATATTGCCCGTTCCTCCGTCCCCAGCGCCATGACTTTTTTTTTATCGCAGGGAAAAATCGGACTGGGCGGCGCCTTGCCAGGAGGCGGGAAGGGATTTCTTGTAACGGACACGACAGGTATCTTTTAAATCTTTTTCTTTAATTCCACACCCTTCGACCACCATACGCTGAGACACGCAGACGGTTTGCCCGTCGGAGGTCTCGCGTATTAGTACATGTCGTTCGGCTGGATCATTTAAATGTCGGTTAAATGTGTTTTAAATCTTTTCCGTTTAAACATCAATCTCGCTCCATTTCTACTCCTTTACATACTGGGCATGACGGGATACCTTTTTGTAATCCATTTTGGATGCAATCCGCACTGTGTAACCGCATTTAGGACAGGCGCACTTGTGCATCCGGCATTTTATCCGGCTTCATCACCGGTACGCCCGTATGTAGTGAAGAATGAGGAAAAGGCCCTATTTGTCGATGACGTGCGAAAACCATTCTTGCGGTTTTCACCGGCTACCGGGAAACTGGACATAATACCTTCAAGACCCACATAGGCCCACTTCCCGAAACTTTCCCGTGTCCGTTCACTCCCGGGGCGCTGGATCAGTTCATGCGTCAACACCGCGAGAATCACCCTGCTCCCCGCAACATCCGGGAATTATCGGATTGATATATATTTGAGGAAGTCGGTCGAGTGCCATACTCGCCGGGCAACAAACACCTGAACCTTTTCCTTCGAGCCAGGCCGCCCTTCGGTGAAAACCGATGGAAACACGCACCTGCGGAACATCTTTTTTCCGGCAAATCTCGGCCGAAGCTGGTCGACGGCTTCATTCAACCATTGTTCTCGTGTTTTGTCGCTCATATTGTTCGTTTAAACGGTCTTTTTTGTTCCCGTGCCGGTATCGCTCCGGATAACGTCTTCGCGTTCATGGAATCTTCATTAGTGGCGGGAGGTTATTACCTCCTGCCGCCTCTGTTTTTTATGGCTATTCACCGTTTATGGAGTCCTCTTATCGAGTTGCACATCGCTGTTCAGATCGTCCTCGATTTCTTTTTAGTGCGATTCGCGTCTCCTGAGACTTGAATATTCTCCTTGCATTTGAGCATTTCGTTAAAAAGTGCTCTTGTAGTCGACCTCTTTATCGCCTAATTTTTTTGCAGAGTTCCTCATACTTGATCGTCGCCTCCGCCTCCTGCTCTTCGATGTCGTTTTTGCCGCAGTAAGGGCGGTCTTAACCTGCTTTTCGCGCAACTCCGAACATCATGTCGGAGCTGCGACCTTTCAAAATTGTCTTGTAGCTTTTTTCATACGTTTAATTTTTTTAATGGTTAACAATTCACGACCGATAAGGTCTATTTTGGTAGTCTTTGTTTGTAATGGTTGCGTCACCGGCCAACTCCATTTTAACACACGCTCACATAATTCTTCATGAGCTTTTTTCGCGAAGCATTTTATCATAATCCGGCAATACAATTCGCCCCCGGTGATACAAAGAGGATTTTCATCTTCGAACATGCCGTCAGACCAGTTCCAAAATTGATTGTCAATATCTATTTTGTATGACGTTTCATTTACTTCTTTTATAATAGCTTCTTTGCCGCAATATTCTACCATACAGGAGGAGAAGAATGCTTCGCTACTGATATATATACGACCACGATAATCGTGGTGCTTCTCGTACCATTCCAGGGATTTGATTCTAACCTTGTCTCCTACTTTGTATTTCATATCTTTAGGTTTTAATTGGTTTGTTTTCGTTCGGCGATCAGTTGCTCGGCAGCCCGAAGGACGCGCTCGCTTACTCCCTTTCCCATTATCACATAGGACACCCAGACGGGAGTGACTCCAGTAGTTTCCGCAATATGCTTTTTGTCGCCACGCTTGAGGTTCTCACGAATCAGCTCCAGTCGATTTTCTTTATGCGATGCACTCATATTGATTTTTTTTATCTACTTTTGTTTTATAAACTTTATGCAAATATAGTACAGGAAATTCTGCAATGCAAGAAAAAGGAAGGAAAATACAGAAATTTCTGAAAGAATTTCTAAGTTGCTTGATTACCTAGGTGTTACTGCGAATGCGTTTGCAGTGGCATTAGGCTATAAACGCGCCCAGACTATTTATGATATTATCAATGGTAAGTCTGCTCCCAGTTTTATTTTTTTAATAAGTTTCTTTTATCAGAATATTCTGATAAAATTAATGTGATTTGGTTATTAACAGGACAAGGAGAAATTTTCAAAACGAAAACTCCAGAAAACGCCTGCAATGAAAATGCAGGCGAAAATGTAGGCAAAAATGCAGGCAAACGAAAACTCCAGAAAACGCCTGCAAACAAGCAATACAAAAATTACAGGCAACACTCCACCCATCGCCGCCGAACCCCCAACTCCTTACTTGGATTCCCAACCGCAACAGGGTAAAGGTCGCATAATCGACAGCAGTTATCTTGAAATCGAGATTCCGCCTGAACGCCGGGGTATCCGAAATATGTTTTCCGGATTCACTGACGAAGAGATCGAGAAAGCGATGTCGGAAGAGTTCGTGAATAACGTCCTTGAAATGTTCAAAACAGGGGAGGCCGTCTCTCCTAGTACGATGAAAGACACCATAAACGAGATTGTAAAACAGAAAGATGCGGAGATAAACGAACTTAGGGCGAAGCTGTGGCAATACGAAAGTACATTCGGGTCGATATCACCTGGTGACAATAAACCGCCCGCCCTGCACGTTGATAACAGTGACAAACGAAAGCCCCCGACAAATGAATGCCGGGGTTTTTTATTTTGGATGGAGGTTTTTTTTTTTTTTTTTAATTGACGTGTGACGGAGTCGTGGGTAAAGTATTACAAATTTTTATATACTCACGGTTTGTTTTGAATACTTTATAGATGTTCTCATGTAGTTTGGTTTTTAGTTTAGGTAGTTCGCTATTATTCAATTTAATACTGTTCTGACGGACATAGTCGGTCATAGGGGCCTCGTCTTCCATAATTTCATAGTCGGGAATTTTAGAGTAAAAGGCCATCGTCTCCGGTTCTTGGTAGGAGTAATTGCAGGTTGGATCGTGCAATTCACGGAGCGATGGCCTCTTTTACGAGATATGAAATGCCTGTATAGCATACAAATATACTATACCAATCCAACAAGTAAAAACTCCTACCAAGAGTTGAAACTAAAGTAACTATTTTTTTGATGTTTCAAACTATTTTCATGTTCCTTTTTTTGTACCAAATAATAACGTCGGTTCTCGTTCTGCGTGTTCTTGAGAGGTTTAACCGGCATTTAATGACCGGTTAAATTTCGTTGAAACAACTGTTACGGGGGCCATTTATTAAAATGGGTATCGTCTTTAATTATACTTTTCTGTGGGAATTATGTGCATTTGTCTTGAATTTCTTACACTGAAATTAAACCGAATTACAGTTGGGCTTCGGGGGTGTATGTGCGTCAATGAATTGTAACTCATATTGTTGTGTATTTAACTGTTATTGATACTATTGGAAATGCCCCTTATACCCTCGGAAAATAATTCGAAGCAGCGCACCTTGTTCGGGTAAAAAAATATTAAATTTGTCCGAAAATTAACATTTCACGATGAAACCTAACATGAGAGGCGTGGGGATCGCCCTGATAACCCCTGTTTTCGGAAGACGGATCGGTCGATTTCGGCGCATTGGAAGCGCTGGTTGAACGGGTGACTGCCGGCGGGGCCGATTACCTGGTCGTGCTCGGAACGACGGCCGAAACGCCTACGCTGACTGCCGACGAGAAAGAGGCGGTCGTCAGTTGCGTGGTTCGGAAGAATAACGGACGCCTGCCGGTCGTGCTCGGAATGGGCGGTAACAATACGGCCGAAGTGGTGGCTTCGATCCGCAAAACCGATTTTACCGGGATCGATGCGATCCTTACGGTCACTCCTTATTATAATAAGCCTTCGCAGGAGGGTATTTATCAGCATTACAAGGCGGTTGCCGCTGCGGCTCCGTGCGGAGTGGTGCTGTACAACGTGCCGGGACGTACCGGCGTCAACATGAAAGCCGAAACCGTGCTGCGCCTGGCGCACGATTGTCCGAACGTCGTCGCGGTCAAGGAGGCCAGCGGATGCCTGTCGCAGGCGGCTTATATCCTGCGCGACCGGCCGGAGGGATTCGCCGTGGTTTCCGGCGACGATAACCTGACCCTGCCGATGGTGGCGCTGGGCGGGGACGGATCATCTCCGTCGCAGCTCAGGCTTTCCTGAGAAATTCTGCCGGATGGCGCATTTGGCTCTCGACGGCCGCGTGAAAGAAGCGGCTTCGCTGCACCTTCAGATGATGGAGGCGGTCGATTCCCTGTTCGAAGAGGGGAATCCGACCGGCATCAAAGCTGCGCTGAGTTGTCTGGGCGTGATCGGCAATTATTTGCGCCTGCCGCTGGTGCCTGCCAGCGACCGGTTGGTCTCCAAGATCGACGGCCTGCTGAAAGCGTACGAACTCCGTTGACCGCTTCGCGGGCCGACCGAATAAGCCCTAAATTTCGTCCGCGTCAAATATTTTTATATTTTTAGCGTTTATTAAGGGTGAAATATAAAGATATGAGACGAATTGTTTTTCTCTTTGGCGGTGTTGATGTTTGCAGGGGTTTTGTCCGCTGCGGCGCAGCAGGATACGGTGCGGACACAGGCCCCGGATAACGACGCGATCCTCCGGGAAACGATCAACAGCGCTTCCCCTTACTATTACCCGACGCTTTTCACCCGTTATCTGACCGGCGATACGACTCTGACGGATACCGACTACCGTTATTTGTACTACGGTTTCGTATGGCGTCCGGAATACAAGCCGTTCGAGACGCCGGCGGCCCGCGACAAGATCCTGCAAATTCTGGAGGCCGATTCGCTGAACGAGGCGGACTACCGGCGGGTTATCGCCTACGGGAACGAGGTGTTGAAAAAGAGCCGTTCGATCCGGGAGCGATCAATTTCCTGATTTACGCTACGGCGGATCGGAGATACGCTGAACGAGCGGATCAACTATTACCGGTTGCAGGGGGTGCTGAATGCGATCAAGTCTTCGGGAACCGGACTGAGCGAGGAGTCGCCGTGGCACATCATCTATTTTTCGCATGTGCGCGATTTTCTGGCCAGCGAGAATATCATTTGCGGCAAGGGAGCGCGTGATCAGTCGGACGGTGGCTTATACGCCGCTGCTGGTGAAGGAGAAAGGAGTTAAAGGATATTATTTCGATTTCGGGCGGATCTATTGGCAGCGGCCCGACAAGGAGCCCGAAAAGCGCAGTAGCGGATGGAATTCAACGGACTGCCGTTGAAAAGGCGGGCGGCGCCCAGTGTGGAGAAGGTTGAGTAAAAACAGTTATTAAGAAGACAGAGAATGAAACGTAAAGCGATGGATTATTTTGGCGGTCGTGGCAGTCGTTGTGCTGGGCGCTTATTCATGGTTGAAAGGAAGTTACAACGATATGGTCAGCCGCAGCGAAGCCGCTACGGCGCAGTTGGGCAACATTGAGAATCAGTATCAGCGTCGCGCCGACCTGATTCCGAATTTGGTGAGCACCGTAAAGGGTTACGCTGCCCACGAACAGAATACGCTGGAACAGGTAGTCGAAGCGCGTGCGAAAGCGACGCAGACCCGGATCGACGTGAACGATGCCGCCGCTATGGCCCGTTTCGATCAGGCGCAAGGCGAGCTTTCGTCGGCGCTCAGTCGGTTGATGGCTATCTCCGAGAGTTATCCCGACCTGAAAGCCAACCAGAACTTCCTGGATTTGCAGACGCAGCTCGAAGGGACGGAAAACCGGATTGCCGTCGAACGGCGCAAATTCAACGATGCCGCGCAGCAGTTCAACACCTATATCAAAATGTTTCCGCGCAACCTGCTGGCCGGGATGTTCGGATTCGCCCCGATCGGTTATTTCGAAGCGCAACCCGGCTCGGAAGTCGCTCCTAAAGTCGAATTTTAACGGGTCGCATATCGATGAGATCGCTGTTAAGGATCTTTGCCTGCTGGTGCGGCGCGGCTTTGCTTTCGCTGCCGCTCGTCGCGCAGCAGTTGCCCGATCAGATGTCGCCGCCGCGCTTGGTCAACGATTTCGCCGGATTGCTCGACGAGGCGCAGCGCCGGTCGCTGGAACAAAAGCTGGCGGATTTCGACCGCGAGACTTCGACGCAGATTACCGTCGTTACGGTGGACGATCTGGACGGTTACGCTCCGGCCGACTATGCGCAGCGGCTGCACGACAAGTGGGGAGTCGGACGCAAAGGCAAGGATAACGGGATTCTGATTCTGGTCAAGCCGTCGCAACCCCGATTCCCGGGGCGAAGCCTACATTTCGGTGGGATACGGCCTGGAAGGGGTGATCCCGGATATTACCGCCGGGCGGATTTTGGATCAGGAGATGATCCCGGAGTTTCGCCGGGGAAGCGTTTATGACGGTTGGACAAGGCGACGAACGTACTGATGCAACTTTCCTGCGCGGGGAATTCACGGCCGATCAGTATGCCGGTCGAGACGAAGGCGGCGGAGTCGCCGTCGGGCTGGTAGCGATTCTGGTGCTTTTCTTTTTGTTTGCCGCCGGCCGCAATGGAGGAGGGCATGGAGGCAACGGCAGCCGCGGCGGGGAGGGTGGTTCCCCCGATTTTCCTGGGCGGCGGGTCGCGTGGCGGCGGCAGTTTCGGAGGCGGAGGTTTCGGCGGTTTCGGAGGCGGAATGTCGGGCGGCGGCGGAGCCGGACGTTCCTGGTAGGTTTGATAACGAACAATAATACGGATTCGATGGGAAAATTTTACTTTTCGGTTTTAGGGCTGATAGCCTGTCTGTTTTTCTCCTGCGGAAAGAATGAAGATGGAGGAAAAATCGATCCGCCGCCTGTAAAGAGCGGGCGGACGATCCTGGTCTATATGGCCGCCGATAATAATTTGGTGAACTCCGCCTGGCAAAATGTCGATCAGATGCTTGTCGGAATGGAGTCGATCGACGGGAACCTGATCGTCTATATCGATCCGCAGGGAGGTACTCCCCAATTGTTGAAGATCGAGTCGGGAGGCAAAAGACGGTCGTCGAGGAGTATGCGAAAGAGAATTCCGCATCGACGTCGGTGCTGAGCCGGGTGATCGCGCGTACCAAAGCGCTGTATCCGGCCGAATCCTACGGGCTGGTGCTGTGGTCGCACGGATTGGGCTGGGCGCCTGCCGGAGTGATTCCGAAAAGCTATTCGGCGGACGATCTGTGGCGGAAAGATCCGAATGCGCCCCTTACCAAATGGTTCGCTCAGGACGGCGCCAATTATATCGACATTTCCGATCTGGCCGGGGCGTTGCCCCGGGATCGGGAATTCGACTTCCTGCTGTTCGACGCCTGCTTTATGGGGGAGTGTCGAGGCGTTGTACGAACTGCGGAATGCCGCCAAATACATCATCGCTTCTCCGACGGAGATCCTTTCGTCCGGTTTTTCGTACGATGAGATTTTGCCGGAACTGTTCGAGGATACGACGCGGTTCGAAGAGGTCTGCCGACTGTTCGTCGATTACTACCGGCAATCGTCGTCTACGTGGCCCTATGCCTCGGTCGGTCTGATTAAAACCGACGAACTGGACGCGCTGGCTGCGGCTGCCAAAGCGTTTTACGCCTCCGCTTCGCCCGCTTCGGCGGATGTGTCGCAGGTTCAGTATTTGGAGCGGATGCAGACCCACGTTTTTCACGATCTGCTGGACTATTATTCCAAAAAATCGGCGGAGATGCCGCTCTTTATGCCGTGTTCGCCGGGCAACTTCGCAAAACGGTGGTTTACGAAGATCATACCGAGTACGTTTTCAGCGCCTATTCCGGTCCGGGAGTAGGGACCCTTTAATATGTGCGTCAAGCTGAATACTTTCTGCGGACTTTCCACGTACGTTCCGCGCGACCTGTCCGCGTTGCAACTTCTGCAAGAATCCTATAAGGAAACCCCGTGGGCGAAAGCGGTCGGGATCGCTTACTGAGTTGCGGCGCTCTTTTCTGCCGATTCTTCCGGCGACATGATGCCGCCTCCGAGCGCTTTGTAAAGCGTGGCGTAGCTGCTCATCGTTGCGCTGAGCGTCTCCGCGTAATCGGATTGCGCGTCGAATAATGTTCGTTGCGTTTCCAGAACGTCCAAGTAACTGATCTGTCCGGCGGCGTACTGCTGCTGCGACAGCCGGTCGGCTTTTTTCGGCAGCCGTTACCAATGTCAGCATCGATTCGAGTTGGGTACGGTAAGTGCGGACGGCTGTCAGCGCGTCTTCGACCTCCCGGAGCGCCTGCAGAAAACATTGCTCGTAATTCATAATTGCCTCGCGGTGTTTCTCGCGCATGATCTGTACCCTGCGTTTGTTGGCTCCGAAATTGAAAACCGGCCCCGTAATCCCTCCTGCCGCCGACCACATCCAAGCATTGTGATCGAACAGCTTTTTGAATTCCTCGCTGAATACGCCGCCGTTTTCCGGTCAGCGCGATGCTCGGAAAACGCATCGCCTGCGCCACGCCGATCTGAGCGTTGGCAGCCATCACCTGATAGTAAGCTTCGACCATGTCGGGCCGACGGGCGAGCAGGTCGGACGGCAAACCGGCGGGCACTTCGGCCGGAATGCGGAGGTCGACCAGCGGAGTGTGTTTGCCGACGACCTGCGAGGGATTTTGTCCCAGCAACAGGCTGAGGGCGTGTAACGCCTGCTCGCTGGCGCGTTCGTACTGGGCATTCGCCGCGGCGGCCGTGGCATAGGCCGCTTCTCCCTGGCGCAGTTGCAGCTCGTCGATCGAGCCGATCGCATAGCTTTGTTGCTGCAGCGCGTAGGTCGCTTCGCGGGAAATGCTGGTCTGTCGGGCGGTTTCACCGGCATATTCGTACTGCAGGTAGGAAAAATAGGTCGATGCCACCTCGGCTACCAGCGAAACCAACACGCCTTGCGCCGCCCGGTCGGTCGCCAGCAGTTGCGCGCGGTCGGCTTCGCTCATCCGCCTGATTTTGCCGAACAGATCCAGTTCCCAGGAGATGCTCGGTTTGATGATATAGGTTTCCACCGGTTTGTCGCTTTTCAGCCCGATGAAAGATTCCGTACCGTACTGTCCGGTGACGCCGTAGCTTACCGACGGCCACAGACCGGCGCGGGTCTCCTTCAGCGTCAGCCGCGCCTGTTCGACCCGGGAGAAGGCGATTTCGACGTTGCGGTTGTTCTCGATTGCCGTCGCGATCAGCCTCGTCAGCGTCGTGTCGTCGAACAGTTGCCACCAGTAGAGATCCGTTGCGGCGGTGCCGGCCGCTCCCATGTATCTCGGCTGGGGTTTCGACGACCGGCGCTTTGAATTTCGGACCGACCGTGCAACTGCCCGCAAAAAGGACGATCAGCGGGAATATCCGGATAAAATATCGTTTGTTCATATCGAATCGCATCATGATTTATTTTACGGCCGGACTGTTTTCCGTCGCGGCTTTTTGATTTCGTTTTTTCTTCGTAACGTCCCCATTTTCCGATCAGCACGAACAACCGGGGTAAGCGAACAGTCCGATCAGCGTGGCGATCAGCATGCCGCCGAACAGCGCCAGCCCCATGATGTTGCGCGCGACGGCATTGCTGCCGGTCGCGAAGATCAGCGGTAGTACGCCCATCAGGAACGCTACGGCGGTCATGATGACCGGCCGCACCCGCAGTTTGGCTCCTTCGAGAGCCGCCTGTTGCAGGTTCATGCCTTCGCTGAATTTGTCGCGGGCGTATTCCACGATCAGGATCGCGTTTTTGGCCGCCAGTCCGATCAGCATGATCAGCGACACCTGCATGAAGATGTCGTTGACGTATATCGGGTCGAACAGGTGCGCCAGGTAAGTGAAGCCCATCGCTCCGAGCAGCGCGAACGGGATGCCGAGCAGGATGCTCAACGGCAGGCTCCAGCTTTCGTACAGCGCGGCGAGAATCAAAAACGAAGATCACCGCATAGAGGAATACGATTCCCGCGCCGCTGTTGTGGGCTTCCTGGTAGGACATGTTGCTCCATGCGTAGCCCATGTCGTCCGGAAGCACCTCGTCGGCGACTTCCGCGAGGGCGGTCCTCGCTTCGTCGGTCGAGTATTTCGTCGAAGGCAGTCCCGTCACTCCGGCCGAGCGGTAGAGGTTGAAGCGGTTCGTGAACTGCGGCCCGGTCGTGTCGCGCACCGTGATGAAGGCCGACAGCGGGACGCTTTCACCCCGGTTGTTCGTCAGATAGAACTGGCTGATCTTCGATTCGTTCAGCCGGTACTCGCTTTCGGCCTGGATATAGGTTTGGTACATGCGTCCGAAGCGGTTGAAGTTGTTGACGTACATGCCGCCGAGATAGGCCGACACCTGCGTATGCAGTTCGTCCAGCGAAACCCCGCGCTCAGTACTTTGTCGTTGTCGATCGAGATCGCCTTTTGAGGCACGTCGGCCTGGAACATCGTGCTGATGCTGGCGATTTCGGGGCGCTTCTTGGCCTCTTCGATGAATTTTCCGGTGTATTCGGCCAGGTATTGCGGCGTGTTGCCGCCCTTGTCCTGGATCATGATCGTAAAGCCCGAACTCGGGCCCCAGGCCGGGAATCGACGGCGGTCCCGAACGTAAAGACTTCGGCAGCGTCGATCTCTTCGTAAAAAGTTCCATGTTCAACGCTTCGGTGATTTGCGCTGCGGTCATCTTGCGTTTGTTCCAGTCTTTCAACCGGATAAATATCAGACCACTATTCGGCGATTGCGTGCCGGCCAGCAGGCTGAATCCGGCGGCCGAGGTGACCGACTGGACATTGTCGTTTTGTCGAGAACGTCGTTGATTGCGTTTGATGACCGCTTCGGTGCGCGTCAGCGAAGCGGCGTTGGGCAGTTGGATGTTGGTAATCAGGTAGCCCTGGTCTTCGTCCGGTAGGAACCGGTCGGGATCTGCTTCATCAGGATGACGACGGCCGCCGCCGAAATGCCGATGAACAGCAGCGTTCGCGCGCTGTGTCGGACGATCACGCCGCTGGTTTTCAGATAGCCGTCGACGCCGCTGGTAAAACGGCGGTTGAACCACCGGAAAACCGGTTGTCCGTCTGGCCCTCTTTCTTGGGACGCAGCAGCAGCGAACAGAGCGCCGGACTCAGCGACAGCGCGTTGATCCCCGACAGGCAAACGCTGATGGCGATCGTGATGGCGAATTGTCCGTAGAGTTTCCCGGCTGCGCCCGGCATCAGTCCGACCGGCAGAAATACGGCCATCAACACCGACGTCGTCGCAATGATCGGCGAAGCGACGGTCTTCATCGCCGCGATCGTGGCGTCCCGGCCGTTCATGCCTTTTTCGATATTCACCTGGACGGCTTCGACGACTACGATGGCGTCGTCGACTACCAGCCCGATCGCGAGTACCAGTCCGAGCAGCGAAAAGACGTTGATTGAGAATCCGAACAGCGGAAGACCATAAAGGCTCCGATCAGCGAGACCGGAATCGCAATCAGCGGCACGATCGTGGCCCGGATGTTTTGCAGAAAAAGATAGATGACCAGCACGACGAGCAGCAGCGCCAACAGCAGCGTCGTGACGATATCCTGGATGCCGAGCACGATCGTATGCGTCGAGTCGACTACCGTGTTGTACTGTACGCCGTCCGGGAACGATTTCGCGAGGTCTTTCATCAGCGAGTTGACCTGCCTGCCGACCTCGACGGCATTGCTGCCCGGCGACTGGTTGATCAGCAGCAAACAGGCCGGGTGTTCCTGGAAGGAGGCCGTCGTGCTGTAAGATTGTACGCCGAGTTCTACCCGCGCGACGTCCCGGAGTCGCACCAGCGAACCGTCCGGATTGGCCCGCAGCACGATCCGTTCGAACTCTTCGGCCGTACTGTACTGGCCCGGCATCCGTACCGTATAGGTGAATTCCGGAGAGCCGTCGTTCGGTTCGGCTCCGAGCTGACCGCCGGGAACGACCTGGCTTTGCTGGCCGATCGCCGCCGAAATATCGCCGACCGTGATGCCGAGGTAATCCATCTTATCCGGTTTGACCCATATCCGCATCGCGCGGGACCGCCGCCGAGCACCTGGACGCTGCCGACGCCGTTGATCCGCGAGATCGGGTCTTTCATGTTGATGATTGCGTAGTTGGCCAGGAAGTTCTCGTCGTATCGGCCGTCGGAAAACAACGACAGTACCATGATGAAGCTCGTCATGGTTTTTGCGTGGTGACGCCCTGTTGGATCACCGGCTGCGGTAGCATCGGCGTGGCCGACGAGACGCGGTTCTGAGTGAATACGGTGCTCATGTCCGGGTTGCTTCCTACGCCGAAGGACACCTGTAACGACATGCTGCCGTCGTTCGAGTTGGTCGACTGCATGTAGATCATGTCGCTCACTCCGTTAACGCTCTCTTCGATCGGCGTGGCAACGCTCTGCTCGACCGTGAGCGCGTCGGCTCCCCTGATACTGAGCCGTCACTTCGACCACGGGCGGCGTGATGTCAGGGTATTGCTCGATCGGCATGCTTTTGATGGCGATCAGTCCCAGCACTACGATCATGATGGCGATGACCATGGCGAATATCGGACGTCTTACGAAAAAGTTTCCCATAGTTTTCTATTTTTGGAGTGAATCGGCGACGGTCATCGGCTCTACGACCGCTCCTTCACGAACTTTGTGGAAACCCGAAGTGACGACGCGCGCTCCGGAGTCGAGTCCGGAGTTGACTACCCACATATTATTATAGGTATTGCCGAGGGATACGATGCGCTGTTTCGCCCGTCCGGCCGAATCGAGCGCATAGACGCTGCTGATGCCCTGCGTGCGCATTACCGCTTGTTGCGGGATCAGCAGCGCCGACCGCAGCGTGTCGACGACGGTGCGGATGCGGGCGAACTGCCCGGGGCGCAACAGCGTATCCGGATTCGGGAACGAAACCTGTGCGTTCAGCGATCCGGTGCCCTGCTCGACGGCCCGTCCGATAAAATCGAAGTGCCCCGGTGCGGATAGGCGATGTTGTCCGAGATCGTCAGCATGAGTTCGCTGAAATCGGCCCTGCCCCGACGTATCAGATCGAAATAGGTGTCTTCCGGGATGAAGAATACCACGCGTATCGTATCGACCTGCGAGACGGTGTTCAGTACCGCATATTGCGATCCGGGGCCTACGTAGTCTCCGGTGCGGGCTTTTGTCTGTCCGATAATGCCGTTTACGGGGGAGAGTACCTGCGTGTAACTTTGTTCGATTTCGGTGTATTTCAATGCAGCCTGAGCTGCTTTCAGAGCCGCCTGGGCTGCCGATAGCCGCGAGACGGCGGCGTCTAGGTCGCTTTGCTGGCAGCGTTGATGGTTGCGAGCGGTTTCACGCGTTCGTAATTCTGCCGGGCATTGGTCAGTTCCGCTTCGGCCTGGCTGACCGAGGCCTGCCGCTGAGCCGTTTGCGCGGCGTAAGGGGCCGGTTCGATCACGTAGAGCAAGTCTCCCTTGTGTACGAATGTCCCTTCTCTGAAATAGATTCCGCGCAAAAATCCGCTTACGCGCGCCTGTATCGTGATGTCCGATTTTCCGTAGGTCCTGGCCTACGAAGTCCATCCATATCGGAATATCGCTCGTCGTCGCTTCGGCTACCGGCAGTTCGAGCGGCGGCGTCTGCGTCTCGCTTTCGTTTGCAGCCCAACAACAGGGCTCCGGATAAAATCAGAATCAGAAAGGTAGATTTATTCGCTTTCATACGTTTAGAGTTTACCGTTATTCTGTCAAAAAACATACCGCTTATTGACGGTGGTATTGTTTTGCAGGAAGGGGTACTCTTTTTTAAGTCCTTTTTTCTTATTATGTCCTTTTTGAAGTTACAGGGTTGTGAATTTTGACGCTTGGCGGTTCAAAAACGATTTTGTGGAAATAATCCCCCGAAATGTGGGGGGTGTCCGAAAAAGATCGAATTTATGCCGAGTCGTAATTTTAGGTTACTGTTTTTATTAAATCCGGGTTTCAGGCAGGGATATTACGTGTTTTTACCGGATTTTGACGAGATAATTATGCGTTTAATAGAATTATTGTTTTAAATCGTAATTTAAATTATTTGTGATTTGTGTGTGTATTTTGGGGGGGTGTATGTTTTAAAATAAGTATTTATATTAAAATATACCCCATAAAATTTGCATTATAGAATTTAAAAATACTATATTTGCATCAAACGATTGAATTTGTGGTTATGAAGCCTGAGGATTTTACTTATTATTTTTCGTTGGCAGAAAATCCCCGTATGGGGATTGAACGGAAAATCTGACAAAACAGTCCGATTCGTCGAAACGGATCGGAGTCCGGGAAAAGAAATGAGTTGTTGATCCATTTAAATGAAAGGCTATGTGAAAAAGAATTTATCCATTGTACGTATGATGTTGGCGGCGATAGTGTTTTCGACTTGCGCGCCGTCTTTAAAAGCCCAGTCCGGAGTGGTGGTGAACGTGGGAGCGACCTCGTGAGCGGATATGTGTGGAGGGGGTCTATCAGATAGGATCGGGGGCGAGTGTTCAGCCTTCGCTCGGATTGGCTTATAAAGGATTTTCCATCGGAGCCTGGGGCTCGACCAGCTTGCGGGAAGGTTTCAAGGAGCTGGATCTTTCGGCCGGTTATTCGGTCGGCGGTTTTTCGGTCGGAGTCACCGATTACTGGTGGGCCGGACAGGGCGCTCCTTTCTATTCCGATTATCTGAATACGCACCTGTTTGAGGGGACGCTGGGCTATCATTTCGGCAAAAAGTTTCCGTTGCACGTCTCCTGGAGCACGATGTTCGCCGGGAATCTCGACAAAGTGGACGGCGAGCGGAAGTTTTCGACCTATATCGAACTCGGTTACGATTTCCGGATCAAAGGCGTCGATCTGACCTGTGCAGTCGGCGTGGCGCCGTGGGACGCTCCGGCATGGCTAACTCCGCGATGGGGCGACAAAGGGTTTCAGGTTTCGAATATTTCGCTGAAAGCCTCCAAAACGATCCGGATTACGGATTCTTATTCGCTGCCGGTCTTCGTGCAGGCCGTCGCTTCGCCGGCGACCGATGATGCGAGTCTCGTATTCGGGATATCTTTTTAGTTCATTCACCATAAAATCCAAGCAAAATGAAAAAAGATCGAGGCAATTATTCGTAAGACCAAGTTCGAGGAAGTGAAGGAAGCTTTGCTCGCAGCAGACATCGAGTGGTTCTCTTATTACGACGTTCGAGGGATCGGAAAGTCCCGCCAGGCCCGTATCTACCGCGGAGTGGTGTATGATACCAGTTCCATCGAGCGGATACTGATATCGATTGTTCTGCGCGATAAGAATGTGGAAAAGACGGTGCAGGCCCTTCTTAAATCGGCTTTTACCGGCGAGATCGGCGACGGGCGCATATTCGTCATTCCCATCGACGACGCCATCCGCATCCGTACCGGTGAAAGGGGCGATATCGCCCTTTACAATGCGGAGCTGGAGAAATAGTTTTTCGAGGGCTTGTTATTGAACGAACACGAAGTATAACGACAAAGAATTTTGAGTCATGGATTATATAGAAGATATTACACAAGTCGCCGTCCTGCGGTGGACAGCGGCAACACGGCGTGGATGATCGTCGCTACCATCCTCGTCCTGTTGATGACCATTCCCGGTATCGCCCTGTTTTACGGCGGGCTGGTGCGCCAGAAAAACGTACTGAGCATCATTATGCAGTGCTTGCTTATCGTCGGCGTAAGTAGTATTCTGTGGGTGGCATTCGGTTACAGTTTCGTATTCGGAACCTCTCTTTGCGGGACTGCCGCAGGCAGCGTGATCGGCGGTTTCGATAAAGTGATGCTGAACGGCGTAACGCCGTCGGCGCTGACTACGGGCAACATTCCCGAAATCATTTTCGTGGTTTTCCAGTGTATGTTTGCCGTGATCACGCCGGCTTTGATACTGGGCGCTTTTGCCGAACGGATCAAATTTTCGGGCTTTATGCTCTTCACGATCCTGTGGAGCAGCTTGGTGTACAACCCGATGGCGCACTGGGTATGGGGCGGCGGATGGCTGCAGGAAATGGGGGCCATCGACTTTGCGGGCGGAACGGTCGTGCATATCAATGCCGGTATTTCCGCACTGGTAATGGCCGTGCTGCTCGGTAAGAGAAGAGGCTACCGGGTCGGACAGCCGATGAGCCCGCACAACGTTACTTTCGTATTCATGGGAACGGCTTTTCTGTGGCTCGGCTGGTTCGGTTTCAATGCCGGAAGCGGTCTGCAGGCCGACGGTATCGCGGCCAACGCTTTTCTGGTGACGCACTTGGCCACTTGCGTGGCGGCGATGACGTGGATGCTGATCGACTGGGTGCACAACAAAAAGCCGACGACGGTCGGCGTGTACCGGAGCGGTGGCCGGACTGGTTGCCATTACACGCCTGCCGCAGGCACCGTAAGCGTTCTTGGAGCCGTTTGCATCGGGCTTCTTTCCTCGGTCGTTTGCTTTTTTCATGGTGGCCGTCGTCAAACCGAAATTCAAATACGACGACGCCCTCGACGCATTCGGCGTACACGGCATGGGCGGTATCGTGGGTTCTATTCTTACCGGAGTTTTCGCTACGCGGTATATCAGCGGCGAAGGCGGTGTGGAAGGAGCGCTTTACGGCGACTGGCATCAGTTGTGGGTGCAGGTAGTGGCTACGGCGGTATCCGTCGTTTTCAGCGCCGCAATGACCTATATTCTGTTCAAGATCGTCGACAAATTGGTCGGTCTGCGTGTTGACGCCCGCGTGGAAGAGGAGGGACTCGATATCTACGAACACGGCGAGAGTGCTTACAACAGTTAGACATCGTTGGATGTAGCGTAATAGAGGTTTAAGTTTAAGTTGGTTGCAAGATGCCCCGGCGGCGAACCGGCCGCCGGGATATCGAAAAAAGAAAAACGTTAAAATTCAAGCATATGTCACTTTACATGGTAAAACAGTACAAGGCCAAACTCGTTCCGGAGATGATGGAACAGGCCATCAAGACGATTAAAACCCGCTTTCAGAAATCGCTGGCGGCCGAACTGGATTTGCGCCGGGTCACCGCGCCGCTTTTCGTGCTGTCCGGGACGGGGATCAACGACGACCTGAACAGCGTGGAACGTCCGGTTTCGTTCCCGATCAAAGATATGGGTGAACGCCGCGCCGAAGTGGTGCATTCGCTGGCCAAGTGGAAACGAATGAAACTCGGAGCTTACGGCATCGCTCCCGGTTACGGTCTTTATACCGACATGAACGCCATCCGCGCCGACGAAGAGCTGGATAACTTGCATTCGATCTACGTGGATCAGTGGGATTGGGAACGCACCGTGACGGCCGAACAGCGCAACCTCGATTTCCTGAAAGAGATCGTTACTAAAATTTACGGTGTAGTTCGCCGCATGGAACGCGAAGTGTATGAGATCTATCCGCACATCACGCCGATCCTTCCGGAGACCATCCGGTTCATCCAAAGCGAAGACCTGTTGAAAATGTATCCGTCGCTGTCTCCTCGGGAACGCGAGACGGAAGCGGCCCGCAAATACGGGGCGATCTTCGTGATCGGCATCGGCGGCAAACTGTCCGACGGCAAAAACACGACGGCCGGGCTCCGGATTACGACGACTGGACAACCCCGTCCGACGGAGGGTATAAAGGGGTTGAACGGCGACATTATCCTGTGGAACCCGGTGCTCGAATCCGCTTTCGAAGTTTCAAGCATGGGTATCCGGGTCGACAAAACGGCGTTATTGCGTCAGTTGGAACTCGAGGGGTGTCCCGAGCGCGCCGATTTGGAATTTCACAAAGCGCTGCTCGAAGACCGTATTCCGTTGTCGATTGGCGGAGGGATCGGCCAGTCGCGGTTATGCATGTTCCTGCTGCGCTGCGCGCATATCGGCGAAGTGCAGGCCAGTATCTGGCCCGAAGAGATGGTAGAGACGTGCCGCAAGCACAATATCTATCTGAAGTAAAAAAAATGATTTGAGAGACGGAAAAGTTTCTAATACTTAAATTTATAAAGCCATGTCAGAACTTAGATTTAAAGTAGTGGAAGAGGCGATCAAACGCAAGGCCGTTTGTATGCCCGCGCCGGCGGAACGGGCTTCCGGAATATTTCGGAATGTATGTTTACAATGAAGACAAAATGCGCAAGTACCTGCCGAAAAAAAACATACGAGGCGCTGTTCGAAACGATGAAGCACGGTAAAGCGCTGAGCCGCGAAATTGCAGACAGCGTCGCATCGGGTATGAAACAGTGGGCGATGGACATGGGCGCCACGCACTATACGCACCGGTTTCAGCCGCTTACGGGCGGTACGGCCGAAAAACACGACGCTTTTGTCGAGTACGACGGCAAGGGCGGGTGATCGAGGAGTTTTCCGGGAAGCTGCTGATTCAGCAGGAGCCCGATGCATCGAGCTTTCCGAGCGGCGGTATCCGCAATACGTTCGAAGCGCGCGGTTATTCGGCTTTGGGATGCGACTTCGCCGGCTTTCATCGTCGATACGACGCTCTGTATCCCGACGATTTTTATCGCCTATACCGGGGAAGCGCTCGACTACAAGGTACCCTTTGCTTCGGTCGCTGCAGGCCGTCGATAGAGCTGCTACGGAGGTGTGCCGCTATTTCGATCCGACGGTGTCGAAAGTGTACTCCTACCTGGGATGGGAGCAGGAGTACTTTCTCGTCGACGAGGGCCTTTATGCGGCTCGTCCGGACATGGTGCTGACCGGTCGTACGCTGATGGGGCACGAGAGCGCCAAAACCAGCAGTTGGAAGACCAGTATTTCGGAGCCATTCCGACCCGGGTGATGGCGTTTATGAAAGATCTCGAATACGAGTGCTGGAAACTCGGCATTCCGGCCAAAACGCGTCACAACGAGGTGGCTCCGAACCAGTTCGAGCTTGCCCCGATTTTCGAAGAGACCAATCTGGCCAACGACCATAACCTGCTGCTGATGTCGATTATGAAAAAGGTGGCGCGCCGCCACTGTTTCCGGGTGATCCTGCACGAAAAGCCGTTTAAAGGAATCAACGGTTCGGGCAAACACAACAACTGGTCGCTCGGAACCGATACCGGCGTCAACCTGTCCTCCCCTGGCAAAACGCCGCAGGATAACCTGCAGTTCATCACGTTTCTGGTCAATGTGATGATGGCCGTTTACAAGCGGAACGGATTACTGAAGGCCAGTATCGCGAGCGCGACGAATGCCCACCGGCTGGGTGCGAACGAAGCGCCCCCGGCGATCATTTCGGTGTTCCTCGGCCGCCAGATTTCGGCGGTGCTTGACAAACTGGCCTCCAGTTCGTGCGACGATACGATCGAATTCGACGACAAGTGCGGTTTCCGATGGGGGAATCGATCATATTCCGGAATTGCTGATCGACAATACCGACCGCAACCGGACGTCTCCGTTCGCCTTTACGGCAACCGTTTCGAGTTCCGCGCCGTAGGCTCTTTCGGATAACTGCGGCGGCGCGATGACCGTATTGAATACCGCCGTAGCCGATCAGTTGCCGAATTCAAGGAGGCCGTCGACACCTCGTGTCGGCAAAGGCGAACCCAAAGAGCAGGCGATTCTGTCCGTGCTGAAGGCTTACGTCAGGGAGTCCGCCGCGGTTCATTTCGACGGCAACGGTTATACCGACGAGTGGAAAGAGGAAGCCTGAGACGCGGTCTGACTGCGCGGTTTCCGTTCCGAGATCATCGACCAGTTCGTTGCGCCGACCCATGCCGAGATGTTCGTTCGGATGGGGGTGCTTTCGTCGAAAGAGTTGCATGCGCGCGCCGAGGTGAAGTGGGGAGACCTATACGAAAAAGATCCAGATCGAAGCCCGCGTGTTGGGCGATCTGGTGATGAATCATATTCTGCCGGTCGCTTCGCGCTACCAGGGAATGCTGCTGGACAAGGCTTTTAAAATGAAAGAGTTGTTCGGCGCCGATAAATTCGGAAGCGTGGCCGGCCAGGACATGGCGCTGATCGAGAAGATCTCCGTTCACATGGAGAAGATCCAGACGTTGACCGAAAAGATGATCGAAGCTCGCAAAGTGGCCAACAAAATCGCCAGCGAACGGAAAAAGGCGATTGCCTATCACGATTACGGTGGCTGTGGCATTCGATGAGATCCGTTACCACGCCGACAAACTCGAAGAGGTGGTCGACAACGAAAATGTGGCCGCTGCCGAAATACAGGGAGTTGCTATTCGTACGCTAGTGGTTTTTAATCCCGCGCTGCGGTGGTTGTGAAAAAACGCTGCGGCGCAATTACAGACAAAAGGCATGAAACAGAATCGAAAAAATAAACGTTGCGCCCCGCCGACAGGGTTATACGATCCCGATAACGAACGCGACGCGTGCGGCGTCGGACTGGTTGTCAATATCAAGGGAATAAGACCCACGACATTGTCGAAAACGGTCTCCAGGTACTCGAACACATGATGCACCGCGGAGCCGAAGGGGCCGATAACAAAACCGGCGACGGAGCCGGCATCCTGGTGCAGATTCCCATGAATTTATTCTCTTGCAGAGGGCATTCCGGTTCCCGAAAAGGGCATTACGGAACGGACTCGTTTTCTACCGCGCGACAAAGCCGGTCAGACGGCGGCTCTGGGGATCGTCAAACGAAACGTACAGGCCGAGGGACTTAACCTGATGCACGTGCGACGTTCCGGTGAACGACGACGTGCTGGGCCGGGCGGCCCGCGACACGGAACCTGTGATTAAACAGATCTTCGTAACGGGCGATCCGGGCGCGTCGACCTGGAGCGCAAGCTCTATATCGTCCGCAAAAGATCGAGAAAGAGTGGCTCGAAAGCGACCTGGAACAGAAGGAGGCGTGCTATGTGGTCAGCCTGTCTACCCGTACGCTGGTCTACAAAGGGATGTTGTCGTCGGTACAGTTACGCATTATTTCCCGATCTGGTCAATCTGTATTTTAACAGCGGCCTGGCTTTGGTGCATTCGCGTTTTTCGACCAATACTTTCCGACCTGGAGTCTCGCGCAGCCGTTTCGCCTGTTGGGGCACAACGGCGAGATCAATACGATCCGCGGTAACCGGCTGGATGGAGAGCCGCGAGGGCGTGCTGCATCCCGACCTGCTCTGTCCGCTCGAAGAGCTTAGGGCCCGTCGTGCAGCGGGGGAATGAGCGACAGCGCTTCGTTGGACAACGTACTGGAATTTTTTCGTTCAGAGCGGCATGACGTTACCCCATGCGCTGGCGATGTTGATTCCGGAAAGCTATAACGATAAAAGATATCCGCCGAACTGAAGGTTTTTACGAATACCACAGTATTTTCATGGAGCCTTGGGACGGCCCGGCGACGTCTTTTTTCGGACGGCCGTTATGCCGGCGGTATGCTTGACCGTAACGGCCTGCGCCCGGCCCGTTACTTTATTACCAAGAACGACATGATGGTGGTCGCTTCGAGACCGGGACGTTTGCCGTCGAAGCTTCCGGAGATCCGCGAAAAGGGTCGTTTGCGTCCCGGTAAAATCCTGATGATCGACACCGAGAAGGGCGGCACGATCCCAAGGAACAGCTCGCCGCCGAACATCCGTACAAAGAGTGGCTCGGACGGAACCGGGTCGTGCTGAACCAGATTACTTCGGGCCGGCAGGTGAAAACATTCGGTCGAACAGTACGACCGGATGCTGCGCGTGTTCGGGTACAACCGGGAGGACGTCGAGAAGCTTATCAAGCCGATGGGCGAAAACGGTTTCGAACCGCTCGGTTCGATGGGCAACGACACGCCGCTGGCCATTCTGTCGGCCAAACCGCAGCGGTTGTTCAACTATTTCCGGCAGCAGTTCGCGCAGGTGACCAATCCGCCGATCGATCCGATCCGCGAAGAACTGGTCATGTCGATCGCCAGTTACATCGGCGCGGTCGGTGGAAATATCTTTGCACCCGTCGGCCGAACACTGCAAAGTGGTCAAACTGCCGAGTCCGATCCTGACCAATGCCGAACTGGATATTTTGAATAATCTGCGTTGACAAAGGATTTCGGACGCTGACCTTGCCGATGCTGTTCCGGCCCGGCAGACGGCGGACAGGGGCTTGCGGACGCGGTTGACCGACTTTGCGGAATGGCGGAAAAAGCGGTCGACGACGGTTACAATTATGTGATTCTGAGCGATCGGGGGCGTCGACGTCGAACATGCTCCGATCCCGTCGCTGCTGGCTCTGTCGGCCGTGCACCACTACCTGAACGACCGGCGCAGAGCGGGCTCAGATCGCGCTGATCGTCGAAACCGCCGAGGCGCGCGAAGTGATGCATATGGCGTTGCTGATCGGATTCGGGGCCAGCGCCGTCAATCCGTATATGGCTTTCGCCGTGCTCGACCGGCTGGTTGCCCAAGGCGATATTCAGTTGGACTACGAAACGGCCGAAAACATTACGTCAAAGCGTTAAATAAAGGATTACTGAAAATTATCTCCAAGATGGGGATTTCGACGATCCGCAGTTACCGCGGTGCGGAGATCTTCGAAGCGGTGGGACTGTCGGACGGATTGCTGAAACGGTATTTCCGGGGATGACTTCGAAGATCGGCGGGGCCGATTTGGAAGACCTCGCCGTCGATACGCTGGCCGCTCATGCGCACGGTTTCGGGGAGCTGTACGACGAGGATGCGCCGCTGGAGAATTTCGGCAATTACGCCTATCGTAAGGACGGCGAGCGGCATGCGTGGAATCCGGAGACGATCTCATACGCTGCAACTGGCCACGCGGCTGGGCAGTTACAAGAAATTCAAGGAGTATACGCGACTTGTCAACGAAAAAACCGTCGCCGATGTTTCTGCGCGATTTGATGGAATTGAAACGCAATCCCGATCGACCTGTCGCTCGTGGAGCCGGCGACGGAGATCATGAAGCGTTTCGTAACCGGTGCGATGTCGTTCGGTTCGCTCAGCCGCGAGGCGCACGAGGCGATCGCGATCGCGATGAATAAGATCGGAGGCAAAAGCAATACCGGCGAAGGCGGCGAGGACGCGCGGCGTTACCGTCCCAATACGGACGGTACGATCACCCGCAGCGCGATCAAACAGGTGGCTTCGGGACGTTTCGGCGTCCATGCCGAATACCTGGTCAATGCCGACGAGATTCAGATCAAGGTCGCCCAGGGGCGAAGCCGGGCGAGGGCGGACAACTCCCCGGTTACAAAGTCGACGAGATGATCGCCCGGACGCGGCATTCGATCCCCGGCATTTCGCTGATCTCGCCGCCTCCGCACCACGATATTTATTCGATCGAGGACCTGGCGCAATTGATTTT
>VOFG01004657.1_pt1 | contig 49394 bp, 75 predicted proteins | sample 5384171 | NCBI WGS metagenome assembly VOFG01 (sample SAMN12384726, study PRJNA508395) | human gut metagenome | isolation source: healthy gut F | host: Homo sapiens
CCGGCACCGTCATCGCCATGACAGGAAACAGTGGACGTAGCACTGGACCACATCTTCATTTGACAAAAAAAAGGATGGCAAGAACATCAATCCTGCCATCCCTGCTCAATCTTATAAAGCAAACATCTATGAGCAATATGTTTGCCGAGAACACTGCCAATCCTGAAAAACTAACTAATCCTTTCACCTTTTCCATTCAGTATCACACCATCTTCGTCATTGTCCCTTGCAAAGGTACATGTCATAACCTATTGCCTGGATGCTACAGTATGGCGAGGTGTGATGACCTTGCCATCTGCTGTCATTTAGTCCATACCATCCGCTTTCTGCCTCATAACGCCGGCATTTTGCCATCTTGCGCCTCCACTGGCAACGGTTCAATGTTTTTTCCGTCTCACTGGTGAGTGTACCTTCCTCATTGTAATTTTAGAGGTAGAGTAGCGCAACCTCATCAGACTCATAGGTCATATAACTTACGTCATTGATGTAGAAATCATTGATAATCTCACCACTATGGTCGTAACGTTGAATGATGTGGTTGCTGAGAGTAACACTGATATATTCGCTGCTTACCCAAATTTGACCTTTCGTGAACGGAATAACCGTGTTCAGCGTACCGTCCAACGCTTTGCCCTCCGTTATCGACAACCCAGAAGTTCCCGGAAGATTCGATGGAGAAATATTCTGGCTGCAACACCCACTTGCCCTGCTTGTCCAACAGCCCGAAACGATCACGACGTCCATTGTGGACAATGCAGCGGTTTTTGTGGAATACATAGCCTTGCCCGGGGATATAAGGAATCTGTGGTCATCACCACCTTTGCCCGATGCGCCGATGAACTTGATCCAGCCTCCATCATCCACCAATGCCAGTCCATCGGAGAAAATCCACGCATGGCTGTACTTCGGCTCAATGACAGGCTTGCCTGTGAACATATTGAAATAGCCGCGTTTCTTGCCGTCACTGTAGCATATCAGTGAGTCCATACCCAGTGGCTTGGCTATCCACCCTGATTCCAGTAATGGTCTTCTTTGCCGTCAGCAGTCTTTAGGAAACCGTCTTCATCGTAGTAGGTGTAATAGGTGACATTGCGGGAGATGTGTACTGCGTATCGTAATACGAGCCATCAAAATGCTTGTTTACCTCCAACCGATAGCAAGCAGTACGACAAAAATCAACCTGCGGCTATGGCCAGCAACAGCATCAGGAACGCAAAGCAGCTGCCCACTGTTCGACGGAGAATCTTGCCATGCTTTGAGTCATCCTCATGCCCAATATACCGTAAACCAGTTGGCAATGCCAACGAGGAGGGCGGTCAACCCATGCCAGAACAGAATGAAAGCCCCATTGATGTTATCTTCTGTTCTCATTTTCCTTCCTCCTCATCAAAAAGCTTCGGTCTGCCATACTGGTATATAGGTTGTGCTGCTCCTCTGCCGACAGGTGCTGGGCATCCGTCTGCCTCCTGCATCTTCATGCACGAGAGGCGAGAGAAGAAGTTCATGCGCGTGCTGGTGTCCTTGCCCATCGAGGCACGTGTGTGCCCTCATGGCTATAGGCAAAGTTTCGTGAGTTGCGGATAGACAGTTTCATTGCCACCTCTACGGAATCCTGGTGGCACCACAATCGAATCATAAGTCGCTGAAAATCAGCGACTTTTCTTTTATAATAACTCTTACTCCCCTTTTCTCCCCCACCTATACTTTATACTAGTTTAACCTCCACAACGTTAATATACTCAAAGGACAATACTATTATTTCTACAAATTGTTGCATAGTTGAGCAACATTGATTATTTTTGCAACATGGAAACTGAAAGAAAAATAAGAACATACGGAGGATACTTTGAGAAATTCATGGAGACTCTGAATGAAAAGGAGCAAGAAAAAAGTACAATATGGATTGCTTCTCACCAAACACAAGAAAGATTATCCACTAAATTTGTAAAAGTATCAGAGACGGTATCTTTGAGCTACGCACTGAATATGGAGGGAACATTTATAGGGTATTTTTATTTTGATGAAGGAAATATAGTAATACTATTTAATGGATTCCAAAGAAAACTCAAAAGACTCCAAATAGTGAAATAGAAAAAGTCATAAAAATAAAGGAGGCATATTATGCAGACAAACAATCATCAACTAGTAGATTATGACGCAGTACTTGATGCCAAGTTCGGGGCTAAAGGTACGGCAAGCAGACTTGAAGCTGAGGAAAAAGCCTATGCATTCTATACCGGACAGATTATAGAGGATGCAAGAAAGAAAGCAAAAAATAAGTCAAGCTGAACTGGCAAGAAGAATAGGATCCAATCGTTCTTACATCTCAAGGGTAGAAAGTGGACAAACAGAACCTAAAGTTTCCACCTTCACAGAATAATGAATGCATTGGGATGTAAAATAGAATTGTCAATGTCCTTGTAAAATTTACATAATCACTACTATAAACATTTATCCTGTCATAAAAACAATGGCAGAAAAAATCAAACTATAAATCAAAAACAAAAATACGATACCTGGTTTTTTATTTTCAGAGGATGGCATGAATATGGATTGAAGGATAGATGATGCAGGAAGTAAGTATAAGCGTTATTGACAACCTCAATCTTGAGAGTTTCAAGAAGCTTTATAAGGAAACGGGCCGTTGTCCTTATCATCCTAAAATGATGCTTAAGGTGATAATCTACGCCTACATGAATAATATCTATTCTTGCCGTAAAATAGAGAAGCACCTCCTTCGTGACATTCATTATATTTGGCTTGCCGGTAATGAGCATCCGGATTTTATCACGATCAACCGTTTTCGTAACCGTGTAAAGGAGGAAATAAATAATGTATTTACCCAGTTGATTTTTGTCCTTGCCGATAAAGGTTTCATCAGCCTTGATGTGGAGTATATTGACGGCACCAAGAGTGAATCAAAGCCAACAAATATACTTTTGTCTGGCGCAAGACAGTCGAACGGAACCGTACGAGACTAATGGATAAAATCCGTATTCTCTTGGAGCAGGTGGATGAAACCATTGCACAGGAGAACTCTATAAAAGACACATCCGTGGAGTTTACTTCCTGCAGGCTCTCTGACATAGTGGATGAACTTAAAGAAGCCCTGGAACGCCAGCCTGCAACAAAGGATAAGGAAGAAAAGAAACCCCTGCGCAAAAAGAAGAAGCAGGTCAGGGAACTTGAAGGGTATCGTGACAAGCTGATAGAATATGACAATCACCTTGATACCCTTGGAGAACGTAACTCCTATTCCAAGACCGATCCTGGTGCCACATTCATGCGCATGAAAGAAGATGCCATGAAGAACGGGCAGACCAAACCCGGATATAATCTGCAAATAGGTACTGAAAACCAATTTATCACAGACTTCCGTCTGTTTCCCAACCCTACCGATACACTGACCCTCATACCTTTTTTTTTCCACTCTTTCCAGTACCGCTATAACCGTTTACCGAATATCTGCGTGGCAGACTCCGGTTACGGTTCGGAAGAAAATTACCGGTTCATGCAGGAGAATGGGATAGAAGCCTTCATCAAGTACAATTACTTCCATAAAGAACAGCGTCCCCGTTATACTCCCAACCCGTTCCATGCCGAAAGTCTCCATTACAATGCCCAAGAGGATTATTACGTTTGTCCTATGGGACAGCACATGAACCGTATAGGAACCAAACGTGACAAGACAGCGAGCGGATACATCACCGAAAGTGCCCGGTATAAAGCAAAAGATGCGAAGGTTGCCCTTTGCGTGGCAGTTGTTTTAAAGCTCGGGGGAACCGTATTATAGAAGTCAACCACCGATTAAATCAATACAAACGGCAGGCACGGGAAAGGTTGCTCTCAGAAGAAGGTATCAAGCATAGAGGCAGGAGGTGTATAGAACCAGAAGCTGTGTTTGGACAAATGAAATACAACATGGCATACAGAAGATTCCGGCATGTGGGAGAGACAAGGTTACAATGGAGACAAAAAAGGTTACAATGGACTTTGCTTTCTTTGCTATAGCCTTTAATATCAAAAAATGTGTGCTAAACTGATAAAAGAAGGAAAGGGGGCTCATTACAGTTGCCAAATATTTGTTTATGGGACTATTTATAACCCGATATAATTGGAATATAGCAACTTTCTGGCTATGTCCTGCTCAAGATAACTATCAGTTCTAACACCGATAAACCGACAATATTCATTGAATGATAAAGGAAAAAGTTTCGTATTCCAAAGGGTATCCTCTCAATGCGGAACTTAATTTTTTGGATAGCATCGTAGCATTACTTCCGCATACATAAATATTCTTGCAGTAAGATTTGTAAAGGCGCAGCACAAAGTATTCCCAGTCTTTTATTAACTGAATCTCATCCAAAAGATATGTACATCTTTGAATGCCACGTCAGGATACATCTCCATATAGGCTACAACCACCTCATCAAGTTGTGATGCGTCCATGCTCTTTAATCGTTCATCGTCGAAACCTAACCATAAAATGTTCTTAGAAGGTACTCCGCCTGCAACAAGTTCGTTGATAGCTATCTCCATCATGGTAGATTTTCCACATCGTCGCACACCTGGTACTGTTATAATCTTTTTACGTGCTAAAGGCAGCTTAGTGTCTCTATCTATAACATCGAACGGTATTTCACTCTGTTTTATAGCAATCAGAGATTTTATAATATCCTTTCTCATAGTCTTTCCTTTTTAAAGGACAAATATAGCAAATTCTTTTCCTTTTTTCAAGGAAAGGAATAAAAATATCTATTATCCAAGTATTTCAGGTCTGATATGGTGCTGAGTATCATAAACTTGAATCTTACAAAAAGCTTGCCTCTGAAATTTTAGGGGTATCTCAACATTCATTACTAATGTTAAAATCCAAACTTCCTGATTTGTAACTATTGTCATATATCATATGAAGTTGTAACGCTCGACCGATAAAACATTGTAGATTATCAGCATATCATTGACTGATAGAACTCACTTGCGCGAGCTGTTCAATAAGACTAATTTTCATTATTGTCCACTAAAAATCGCAAATAGTTCTTTGAAATAATTGAATTACAGTTTGTTACAAGAGATTTTCTTGCGCAACGATTTGAAATCATAACTTTGCAGCCTTTTCACTTAGGCTGTATATGAATAAAGACAAATACGTTTTCGCCCAAATGGTTGAGTTTTTAGACAACTACAAGTTTCTCCGTATCGTAAAGAAGTATGATGGCAACAAGTATGTTAAGCATTTTACTTGCTGGAATCAACTTCTTACTTTGATGTTCGGACAATTGTGCAACCGCGAAAGTCTTCGTGATCTGATTATTGCACTGAATGCACATCAAGAGAAATGCTACCATCTTGGAGTTGGGAAACATGTCACTCGGAGTAACCTTGCAAAAGCAAATGAAAACGGGACTACCGTATCTTTGAGGACTTCGCATTCTATATGATAAGCGAGGCCAGAAAGAAAAGAGTAAATGACATATTCAAACTAAACGGAAATGTATATGCCTTCGATTCTACCACGATTGACTTGTGTCTGAAGCTGTTTCCTTGGGCTAACTTTCGTACACATAAGGGAGGTATAAAAATCCACACTTTATATGATGTCGAAAACTCAAGTTCCTGCCTTTATCCATATAACCGAAGCAAAGATAAACGATGTCAGGGCTATGGACGTAATAACTTATGAATCTGGCTCATTCTATGTTTTCGACCGTGCATATAACGATTATCATCGTCTCTACAAGATACATATGATGGATTCGTTCTTTGTTGTACGGGCTAAGACAAACATAAAGGCAAGAGTACTCAAAATGGAAACGACGTTTACCCAAGAATATATTGTCAGACTGTGAGATTGAACTTACCGGTTTCTATACCCAAAATCATATCCTGAAACGATTCGTTTAGTGAGGTTTTGGGATGAAGAAGACGAACGGGAGTTCATTTATCTGACAAATGCAAAACATATTCCAGCCTTACAGGTTGCGGAACTTTACAAGAATCGTTGGCAAGTGGAACTGTTCTTTAAATGGCTCAAGCAGCACCTGAAAATAAAGAAATTTTGGGGTACTTCCGAGAACGCTGTAAAGATACAAGTCTACTCAGCAATCATTGCCTACTGTCTTGTGGCTATCATGCAACATGATATGAAACTGGACAGATCGACATACGAGGTTCTACAAATTCTTGGTATTTTCTCTTACGGACAAGACTCCATTAAGAAATCTATTCAGCAAAAACTAAATTCAATGATGTCAAAGAACAAAGCGGTCTTGATGGACCAAATTTATTTAGTAATTATAATTTTTAATTCGTCCTCTAATTTTTAGTGAACACTAGTGACTAATTTTAATAAATTACCCCGTTTTATAATCCTTAAAACCCTTATATATAGATATAAACAACTAATAATTAACGATTTAAATATAAGGAGAAATGAAAATTAGAAACAACTAAAAAATTAAAGTAATGAACAAGGACGTAATTGTCATTGCTCTGGAGATTATTACTATAGTCACCAGGAAATTAGAGATTGATGTGTAAAGGGAGAAGATAGAATACCGATACACAAGTTTTTAACATTTTAAGGATAAGTAAAATGGAAACAAGACTAACAAAGTATCAGGATGTGGAAGATGCTGTTATTATCGACCAGCCTGAAGAAAAAAAAAAGCATTTATCCTTGGGAATACTCAGGGGAATAGAATTGCAGAACTTACAGGATGATTATTTGGTACCTGTATTTAGTAGAGATAATGTCGAGACAATCAGTCATAACGACTTTATTAATACAGTATTTGATGCCGCCCAGACTTTTATCAAGGGCAGCAGTTTTTGGAGCCTAACATAAGGGTCAGTCACGAAATGAAGCTAAGAACACGTAAAGGTTCAGGAAAGCTTGTTGAAAATCTAACAGACGAAGATTCAGGCTCATATTATCAGAGAATGATGTTTATTATAGAAATTCCAAGTATAACTTATAACATTGAAGGAAATGATCTTACATTACAGATTGTAGGTGTGAGGTCTTACAGTGAAACGAACTTGCTTGAAAATGCCAGCCAGAAACAGCTTTTTAGAGTTGGTGTAGGATTCCTAAATCAGGTATGCACTAACATGCTATTAAGTACAGACGGAGTTAAACTTGACATAAAAGTGACAAATACAGCAGATTTGTATAAATATTGTATGGAACTTTTCAGCAGATACAATTACATAAAGCATGTCGAGGAAATGAGAACTCTTAAGAACACATTTATTGACGTAACAACTTTTGCACAATTTTTAGGTAAAGCGAGGATGTACCAAGCCTTGCCTCAAAGTGTAAAGACAGATCTTCAGTTGCCGGAGCTGATATTGAATGAAGCTCAGATAAAACGCAGCTGTGAGAGATTACTATTCTGATGAAAATTTCGCTTCATTCGGAAAGAACATGTCCGGATGGAATTTTTATCAATTACTCACTAATTATAAGAATAACTACATCGATACAATGATGGAAAGAACTATAAACGCTTATGATATATCTTTTAGGTATTACGAAAGCAATATCGGGAGAAGATGATAAATGGGGATGGTTCATTGAATAATTATTTTAGTAAGATACCGGAGGAGGCATAGAATATCAAAGTTTATTAGAAAACAGAATTATAAACCGAGATAATCTATGCCTCCTCTTTTTGTTTCACCATTAAATAATAACAGAAATGATAAACGTAAATATTGAATTTTTAAGAGAACTACACCTGTGAAAAAGATTGAAATTATAGAAAATCTGACACAGACCGAATTAGGAAGAGTAACAGAAGAAACCATACTCAAAATCGTCAAGGAAACAGGACGAAGAAGAAAAAGGTACAAGGGATTATGAATTTTACATTAATCCCGACAGAAGAAAAGGAAATAATTGGAATTCTGTGGTAGAAGGACTATGGCTCTACAAGGGAAAACTAAGTGTTATGGTATATGTCCAATTCGATAATACAGATACCAGTTTAATAGTACCATTTCAGTATTTCTTTAAGAAAGGTGATTTTAGAGGAACGGTAAAAAGGGATGACCACTATGGGAATCCACAAACCCACTACTATGTGTATGATGAGAAAGATAAGGCAGAAGTTTTAAGAAGCTTTTGTCTTGAATACGTCAACACCAAGTATAAATCAAAACTTAATACTAACAATTAAAAACGATAAGGATTATGTGTAAATTCAACAAACCTATGATTCCTGCTGATGCAACAGCAGATGAACGTCGTTCGCTTATGTTCAACGCATTATATTCAGCTGACCTCTCTGAGGAAACTGAAAGAAAGCAAACCTGACTTATATTTCATGGAGTCAGGCATGGAAGGTATTCAAAATATTTTATCCTTCAGCTACTTATAAAATTTTCACAAACCCAAATACAGGACTCCCTGTGTTTGAAAGTGAAATGGGGCTGATGGTTCATACATCCGTTCAGGCCGATGGTATTGAATATGAAGATTGGCTGCCGGTAATGGACTATAACAATCGGGCTATGAAATCTGTAATTTACACGATACAGGTATATGACAAGCAGAGCAAACAATACATAGAAAAGCGAATAGAAGCTGCCACAACATTTGATTGTAATTCAGCAATTCAAAGAAGTATGGTAAGGGCTATAGCAAGACATGGCTTAGGATTATATATATACAATGGATTCGAGCATATATGTGATGATTCCGAACAGCCTACTAACAATGTAACTACACAGCAGAAAGGTAATGTAAATCAACCTGTACCACGTCAACAGAATAATACTCGTTCACAGGTAAAACCAGTACAACCCACTGTAAAAGACGAAGCAGCTACAATCAAAGCAGAAATAATTGCAGCTAAAGATGTTACATCATTGGTTTCTCTCTATCTCGATTATACAGAAGCGATAGAAAGCAATCGGAACTTAAAAACCTTCTCACAAACCGTAAGAAGGCATTAAAAACTTTAAATTCATAAAATTATGGCAAGAATAGAACTTATCAATAATGGTATACTCTTCAAGGAAGAGGAACATGAATACTGGCTTGAAACAAACAACTTTTTGGAATTACTCAAGCCATACAAAAAACAGGTAGCAGGACAGGAATATGATAATTGTCCTGAATATCTTATTAAAAGAGCCGGAGAATATGGTTCAGGAGTACATAAGTCAATCGAACGTCTGATAAATGAGTTTGAACATGACGGTACATTAGAGGTGGAAGATTTCAGAAAGCTCACAAAAGGAATGAATATTGAATCTTGTGAATATAATGTTTCAGACATGGAACATTGGAGCAGTAATATAGACCTGGTTACAAGATTAAGTGATACAGAGTTCGGTTTATGTGATATAAAGACTTACTCTAATGCAAAGCTTACCAAATCACAATTAACAAAAGCGAGATACCAACTCTCAATTTATGCTTATCTGTTTGAATTGCAGAATAAGGGTGCTATAGTGAAGGAATTAACGGTTATCCATATCTGCAATAAGAAAAAAAGGACGGTACGATAAATCATGTAGCAGAACTTGTTCCAATAGATAGAATTCGGTGATATATGTAAGGCTCTATTGGATGCAACACTTAAAGGAGAGCAATTCCAGAATCCTTATGAGCTTCCTAAAGAAGTATCAGGAAAGGTGAAGCGTATCATAAAAACTCATTCAAGCCAAGAAAGAGGCAGAAGAGGAACTTAATATCATAAAGAAAGACATTTTTGAAACAATGATCTTCCTAGATGTGAACAACTGGAGAGGTGAAGGTATAAGCATTACCAGAACTTCAGATACGACAAGAAGTAGTTTTGACTTGGCTTCATTCAAGAAGGCATTTCCAGACCTTCCTTATGAAAACTATATCAAAACTTCAAATGTGGCAGGGTCACTGAAAATTATGACCATGTAAATTTAACTCGGAAACTTAGACCGGGGAGATAATCATAGAACAACAAGAATAATATGATGTCTCTCCGGTCTTTTTTCTTTTATAAAACTTATGAATATGAAGAAGATATATTACTGTCCTATTTGTGGCAGAGAACTAATAAAGTCTGAAATCAAAGGTTACAGTTTTCAATGTCTGCATTGTGATGAAGATTTTACTGAATCAGAAGTAATAATTAAAAACGAAAAAAGACAATGAGAAAGAAAAGTAATAAGAAACAGAAAAGCATGGAATTTCTTTTTGGTAAAGAAAATGCCAAGAAATCAATGTATCAGACAGTCTATGAAACTCACCATGAAATAGTCAGAGAATGTGAGTATTGCGACAAACCTTTGAACAGATCTGAAGTGAACAATTTTGGAAGCTTGTGTGAAAGGTGCTATATGGAGGAATATTATGGACGTTAAGAATTATTTTATTGTTCCTGACTGTGAGCATTCGGGGGGACATAAACCATTACACAGATATTATAACTGAAAATGGTGGAAATATTCTAAAGGTTAACTGGAGCGGTATGGAAGATGATGATGCTATAATTGTCTATTCCTGCCCTTATGAGAAAAAAGAACTTATAAAAACAGCTTTGGAAAATGGATAGATAAATATGGGACAAAAATTACATGTAGCGAAGAAGTATGAAATCGAATATTCATCTTCTTTCGGATTTAACAATAAAGTGGTTGAATTTCATAACCTCTTGACGGCACTCGGTATTTCTTATAATGGGGAAAGCTGGGATGATGATGTTGAGGTTAATAGAGAGGACTTCAGGCATGGGTTGGAAAAACTGAAAAACTATGACAAACTCGATGAGGAAAAAAAGAACGAAAATTGATGAAGCTTTGAGTGAATTTGATGAACCTGTTGAGAAAATCATAGAAATAATGGAAAGGCTCTTGATTGTATCAGACCAAGAGAACGAATATATGTTGTTAGCTTTCTTTTTAAGATAATAACAGGCATACTTTAAGCTGCCATGAATTTGTAGAGCATGGCGTAGCTGTATAAATAAGCGAATCTACAATAACGGAGGATATGTGATGTATAAGTCATGTGTCCTCCTTTTTTATTAACAACAACTTAAAATAAGGATAATATGCTATACTATAAATTCAAAAACTACGAAGAGTTCAAGGAGCTTTTCGGGATTGTAAAACATGGTAATGGGAACAAAAGCAGAAAGAATAAAATCCTGCTTGCTTTCATAAAGAATAAGGAACTGCTACATAATGCGGTTGTTTCAGGAGATTATACACTACTCCACATATCGGATATCACAACAATGAAGAATACGGTGATAGAAAAAATAATAAGAAGCGGTGGGGAGGATGAAACATTGTCATATTGTGTGAACCTGATTGGAAAAACTTACTACAGTTCAACTTATGGGACTGATGGGAATAAAGGATTATGTGAAGATGGTGACATGAAAGCCGTAAGATATATAAATTATGAGAAAGGAGAGAAAATCTTTAAAATGAAGGCCGGGAAATTTTACAGGGCTATCATACTTGAAACAGCTTATGGAAAAAAACTCTTCCGGAAACAATACTGAATTTCCTTTGTGAGGAGTTTGCTTCAGAATGGCAAAACCTATTCTATGGGGAAATTACCGAAGAACAAGCTTTTTGTGAATAAGGATTTTTGAAAGAATATACTCTTCTGATTGTTGTGAGGGTGATTTCGATTCGTGTATGGTTGACAAGGAACAGCACAGTTTCTATGAGAATGCAGTAAATGCAAGTGCAGCCTATCTTGAGAATGAGGAAGGAAAGATTATTGCAAGATGTATAATCTTTAATGAAGTAAAGGATCAGGACGGAAAAATATGGAGACTTGCGGAAAGACAGTATTCAAAGAAGGTAATGAGATTCTGAAAAGGGCATTAATTGATACTTTAATAAAAAGGAAAATATATTGATGGTTATAAGAGGATTGGTGCCTCATGTAACGAACCTAACGCATTTGTTAATGTTGATGGAAATTCACTATCCGGTAAAAGATTTACAATAGACTGTGATCTTGGATGGGATGAGACTCTAAGCTATCAGGACAGTTTCAAATGGTATAATATGGGTAAAAAAGAATTGCAGACAACTATGGTAATGGTGAACTGGATCTTGGAACTACTGAGGATTGCCTTGATAATTCAGAAAAAGAATATGATGATTACCACGGATATTATTGTGAGAGTACTACATGTGTTTATGTCGGTGGTAGAGAATATTACTGTAATACCAATGACCTTAGTGATTTTGTATGGGTAGAGTGTGAAGATGAATTTCATCATAAAGATGATGTAGAGGAGTGTCCTGAATGTGGAGAGTATTTTGTCACTTCCAGAGGTAAATATTCTGATATTACAGAAGAATATTATTGTAATGATGACTGTTTGGATAATGCAGAGGCCAAATATAAGCGAGATTGGTATTATTCTGACTATGACGAAGATTATTATGAAACAGAGGATGAAATCACCAGCTTCTATAAATGGAACAGTATTATTGGAGAGTATGAAAAAGAAAACAATATCAGAAAAGACAGTCGATGAACTTTTGGATAAGGAGAAACTTTACCGTTTTGGTGATGAACTGTTTGACACTGTGGACTGTTTTCTAATCTTCCATACGGTTATCAACTAATTAAAATGGCAGTATGAATTTATTGAAGAAACTATATGAAATCCATAGCCCAAGCGGAAGCGAAAAGACTATGAAGAAGTTTATAAAGGGCTATGTGAAGAAACATATCCCTGGAGTAACATTCAGGAGTGATCATGTGGGAAACTTATATATGATAAGGGGGAATTCAGAAACTTACCCCTGTATTGTAGCTCACTTGGATCAGGTGCAGAGAGAACATTCAAAAGACTTTAAGGCTATAGAAACAGAAGAGATAATATTCGGTTACAGCCCCAAGAATAGAAGAAGAGAAGGAATTGGAGCTGATGACAAGAATGGAATATGGATAGCTTTGAAATGTCTGGAGAAGTATGAATGTATTAAAGTAGCGTTTTTTGTATCAGAAGAAATAGGATGTGTCGGTAGCAGAAATGCAGACCTCGGTTTCTTTGAAGATACGAGATTTGTTATAGAACCTGACAGAAGAGAATATGAAGATCTGATAACGGATATTTCATTTACCTCATTATGCAGCAATGATTTTTTAAGGGACATCGGTTTGAGAGGTTCGGATATAAAGAAAACCCGGTATGATGACTGATGTACTTGAACTTAAAGAAAGGGGGCTGGGAGTAAGTTGTATAAATCTGAGTTGTGGATATTATGAACCCCACTCAGATGAAGAATTTACTGTAAAGAAAGACCTTCTAAATTGCCTTAGACTGGTAGAACATATCATAGAGAATTGCCAGTCAGTCTATCCTCATGAAAATCTTGATTCGGGATATTATAATGGATATTACGGAATGGATGCTGAAACTGAGATATGGGATATACTGAGTTGTGACCCGAATTTATCAGTGGAAGACCTTTATGAAATGTATCATACCAATTATCCGTTTCTTGAGGTAGAGGATTTTCAGAGAATATATAACGATTTTAATGAACAAATGGACGAAGAAGATTTATGGAAAGATATGAACTCGAAGAAAGCCGTGAATACAAAGTGGCCATGGTTTTAGAAGATGCACTGAATAATACGTGCTTTGATTATAAAATGTTTGCAGAGTCGGTTAAGTATTATCATCCGACACTACAGCAAAACCTGTTCAGACTTATAAGGGAAATTATAAATGTACAGGCCGACGTGAACAGATACTACGATGCAAGAAATAAGGCTTCACATGAGGTAGCAAAGAAACTGAAGGTCGTAGTGGAAAATGAGTGTTTACCCTATATATAATAATGTGTATGGAAAAGAATGATTCTTATGATTTGGAATTGGCTAAGTATATCTGGTCAATCCTAAAAACACAGATTACAATTTTCATGTCCTGGGGCGTTGAACCTAAAAGTATGAAGGTAATAGATGGAGGGCTTGAATTTGAATGTAACGGATTCAAGCATACCGGAAAAGTGCAGATTGTTCTTGATGAAGGAAAGATCTGTTTGAAGTGCACCTAATTTCTGAAAATGGAGAAAAGGTGAAAACTATAGAAGACGTTTTTTCTTGATAAACTCATTTCTGTGGTAGATGAGAATATTGAAAAACGGAAGACTATAAAAAACGGATTTTCTGAAACATATCATATTATGGAGTTTTAGGGAATCTAAGGGAAAAAAGAATCCTGGGAAAAGTAGGAATATCAGAAAAACCGAAATTTCTCAGGATTTTCTGTTTTAACTCTTGCCTTAATGGTTATTGAACGTTCGTTTAGTATCCGTGAAGAGTGTTAATGAAATGTTAAACAAATATGGAGAAGCAGAAATATGTTGCTTATCTCCGACAGTCCACTAAGAAAACAACAAAATTCAGGACTTGGAGTAGAAGCACAGAGAGAAATAATACAAAAATACCTGAAGGACACAATTCCGATTTCTGAATATATAGAAACAGAAAGTGGAAAGAAATCTGACAGGCCTAAACTTTCAGAAGCTTTGGGAGAATGTAGAAAAACAGGGGCTACATTGATAGTGGCTAAGCTTGACAGACTATCCAGAAATGTAGCATTCACAAGCAAACTCCTGGAAAGTGATGTGGAAATAGTATTCTGTGATTTCCCGAAGGCTAATAAACTTGTCCTTCATATCATAAGCAGTATAGCGGAATATGAGGCAGGACTTATATCACAGAGAACAAAAACAGTCTTTGAAAGCTAAAAAAGCAAGAGGTTTCAGTCTGGGAAAACCGGAAAATCTTTTTGGAAAAACTTGATAAGGCTATTGAAAACAGTAACAGGACCAACAGGATGAAAGCACTCGATAATCCAAACAACAAAAGAGCTGCCGCATTTCTTAGAGTTCTGATTAAAGAAGAAAAATCATTATCAGAAATGGCGAGGATTCTGAATAAGGAAGGATTTGTAACTTCTCAAGGAAAAGAATTCAAACCGTCTCAAGTAAGTGTATTAATCAAACGTTACGGATTATGAATTACTATTACAAATACCACTTCTATGCTATTCAGTGTGGTAAAAAGATTAAGTTTCATGTATGTGCCAATAATGTTTACTCAGCTATTCAGAAGGCTAATAAGATATATCCGAGAGCTGAGAAGATACAAATGCAACATACTGAGAGAATGTGATTGAACTTTAAAAACTATTGTCGCCACAGTTTTCTTCATGGTGGAGTTTAGAAGGTGACACATTATTATATTATTATGGAACCTAAATTTGTATTGATACTGGATAATAGTACTGGAGCTTTGAGTATAATAGAATTGACAAAAGAAGAGCTAAGAGAATCAGAAAGTTATGAAGACTTTGAATCATTTCTTACAACTATCGAAAATAAGTATGGATTCAGATTGACTTATTCTTCATGGATGACTACTGAAAAACTTGACATCTATAGATATAAAGACGGAAAGGAGGTTGAAAATTAAAATGTAATAAGGGAGACTATCTGTAAAAGGTAGTTTCTCTTTTTTTTATGGCAGAAGAGCCTTCTTGTCGCAGTCCTTACCATGAAGAACACATTCAAACAAGTGTTTCAGGTAATCCTGAGGATCTATATCGTTCAACTTACAGCTTTCTATCAGGGAGAAGATGAATGCCGAAAACTGTGTCAGCAAGGAATAAAGTATTAACTTTGCTAACACAGTTTTTTTTATGAAAGAAGAATTTGATTTCGAGAGTATCAAGAACAAGGCCATTGAACAGCTGAAAGCCGGCAAGCCTTTGTTGGGTAAGGACGGCGCCTTTGCCCCACTATTGGAAAGTATATTGAATGCAGCCCTGGAAGGAGAGATGGATGCACATTTGACAGAAGAAGAACGCCAGATGGGTAACCGTCGTAACGGAAAGATGCAAAAGCAGGTTCAGACTCCCTTGGGCGAAGTAACCGTTTCCACTCCCCGTGACCGTAATTCGAGTTTTGATCCCCAGTTTATCAAGAAGCGTGAGACTATTCTGGCAGAAGGTGTTGCTGACCGTATAATTGGCTTGTATGCAATGGGAAACAGCACAAGGGAAATCAGTGACTGGATGGAAGAAAATCTTGGGAATCGTGTTTCGGCCGACACAATCAGTTCCATCACAGACCGTGTACTTCCGGAGATAAAAGCATGGAAATCACGGATGCTTGATTCTGTTTATCCTATAGTCTGGATGGATGCCATTCATTACAAAGTAACGGATGAACGTGGCTGCGCGGTAACCCGTGCAATCTATAATGTACTGAGCATTGACAGGGAGGGACACAAGGAGTTACTTGGAATGTATATATCAAGGAATGAGGGAGCAAACTTCTGGCTCAGCGTGTTGACAGACCTTCAGAACCGTGGAGTTGAGGATATTCTCATTGCCTGTATAGACGGTCTGAAGGGGTTTCCTGAAGCCATTCAAAGCGTTTATCCTAATACAGCCGGACAGCTTTGTGTAGTACATCAGATACGTAACTCCATCAAGTATGTAGGATCCAAGAATCAGAAGGAGTTCTTAAGGGATTTGAAATGTGTCTATCAGGCAGTCAATAAGGAATCCGCAGAAAATGAGCTCCTCAAGCTGGATGAAAAATGGGGTGAACAGTATCCTGTCGTTATCAGATCCTGGCAGGACAACTGGGATAAGCTGTCCGAATACTTCCAGTATACTCCGGTCATCCGTAAGCTTATCTATACCACAAATACCGTTGAGGGGTATCACCGTCAGATCCGCAAGGTAACAAAAAACAAGGGCGTGTTCCCATCGGATACAGCCCTTGAGAAACTTGTTTATCTTGCATACCGCAATATACGTAAGAAATGGACCATGCCACTGGCCAATTGGGCTACCATCTCGCAACAACTGGCTATAAAGTTTGGAAACCGGTTTAAATTATTGTAATTTTACGCTCGTCGGGACGGGTGGTCCCGTTAGTATTGCATTATGTGGATGGATAAACCCTTGCAAGCAGTCTTATCTGTCTGTTCTCAGGCATACTGAAGTCATATTTCAGACAAAGCAGACGGGAAGCAAATCACCGGGGAAAAGATTCGTCCAAGGTTTTTCAAGGGATGCTCCATCGTGTTAGTGAAAGTGCCATCTGCAAGCTGTAGACATTTATCCCATTTGCCACCTTTGTACACATGTCTAACGTTATGAGCACGTACATGTTCTATAAACCTGTATTCCCACACATCAGCCATTCCGTTACGCTTCATAAGCCTTGCACCATCCGGGAGTTGGTAATAGTCTTCTATTTCATGAACAATTACCTTATCCACCTTCAGCCTGGTCTTTGCTGCACGGGGAGCAGTTTCAGCTTTTTTCTTTGAAGGCCTGCCAGTTCTGTGCAGGTACGTTACCGGAAGAGGTATTTGCTGCCGGTACCGTTACCATCGGTCTTATTATCATCATCACCTTTCTTGCCAGAACCGTCGTACTGGACTTCTCCATTGCAGACTTATCAATGTTACGGTTGTTCAGCAGCCTTCTTTGTTCTGAGGTACGGCCGAAACGGTGTTTCCTGCCGTCCTCAAGCTGAAGCCTGAGATTGATATCTCATTTGCCAGCATCATGTTCACCTCGTCTTTTTTTGCCTCAAGCTGCTTTCTCATAAGTTCCATTTCCTTTCGATTATTCTCGACTGTTGTAGACAACTCATTGATTGTATCAACCATAGCCTTGGAGTTCTCTTTGTTTGATTCTTCAATAGCCTTAAGCCTCGCAATCAGTTCGTTTACTTGTTTGCGAAGCCCCGCCTTTTTCCTCATTCGCCAGACCCAGCTGGCAGCAAAGTAACTCGTATGCTCTTTCATCAATCATGATATAAAGGTACGAAAATCAGGCAGTTACGCAAACTTTTTATCGTTTATTTTTGTGTCATTTTATTGATAATCAATGTATTAATATTAATCTTTCGGACTGACGTACATCTTGTCAACTACTATGCTTTCCGTAAGATAGGCCATGTCCGACCATTGTATCCGGTAGCATCTGGAAACTTCATCAAACACAGGTTTCTTGAACTTTCCCATGACAGGACGTTTTCTCGTAAAGCACATAAAAACCGCGTTCGTAATGAAGTATCTTAACGACCTTCCGGTTACGGGACATGAACATATATACATTGGATGCATCGCTCGGGTCAAGTGACATCTCTTCCCTTATACTCTCACACAGGCGGAAGATTCCTTTCCGCAAATCCACATTACCGTTGAACAGGTAATAGTTTAGGTTAGCACTCAGTCCAAGCATATCATCCTATCATTTTATTAAGCAACAGACTCAAATCAAGAACTGTGGTGTTTCTCAGAAACAGTGTTGCGCCAGATGCCAGTTGTAACTTAACCCATTTTATTGGTGGTTCGCCTTCCGGCTGTTTCACTTCCATCTTCACGGTTGGACTATTGCAGGGTTTACCGATTATCTGGACTTTTGCAACCTTGGGTTGCTCAACCTGGACCGTCTTGCCTAACTTCTCGCTCCATAGCTGATGACGTTGCCAGTTCATGAACTTGTCGTAGTTTACTCCATAATCCGCACAGAACTCGCGAAGATCCTTGGTCTCGCTGCATAACCGGTAGAGGTCATATACCTCCTGATAGTTTACTTTTTTCTTTCGCCATAATCATTGATGTTATTTGGTTATGACGCAAAGGTAGGTTTAGGAAACATACGTGTCAAGGCGGAAAATAGAATGCTTACATTTCTTTAGTTCAAATTTACTTTAGAATCATCTGATTTCAAAGGTTTATCCAAAAGTAATATTTATTGAAAATCTGACTTATCTGGAAATGACACAGTTTGAATTACGGTCTCGCTAATTTAATTTACATCCTCGACAGTCTTATTTTACACAAGCTATTGCCTACTTTTTTTATGTTAATTTTTAATCTTTGAATCAGGGCGCCTGCTCTAATTCGCATAAATTATTTAAATTCTATTTTTCTTCAGTCTCCACTACTTCAAGCATTTTATTTGCCTTTCCTTTATATACGTTGTTATTAAACTTTAAATTTTTTGAACACACAACACTTATAACCGGATTATCTGGAAATTGTTGTGGATATGTTCCACTGTTAGTTATAATATTATCTGTAAAAGTTAACCCATCAACGTTAGTGATTTGCAATATCAGATTGTCAAAATGATTGAATGTATTTGATTTAATATTAATATTACTAAAAGCCATATTTTTATTTTTTCTCATCTGTTCTAAAGCATATAACCCTCTATCCATACCGCCAATAGTACAATCTTGGAAAGTATTATCCTCAATAGTAACATTTGCAGCATTACCAGATTCAAACCAAGAAGAACTTTCAACAGGGAGAAGTATAGCTTCCATTTCTGTAGAGAAATAATTATTTTTACAACAGTTTTTTAGGAGTAGAAATAAGCAAACCTCTGGCTCTATTTCTACTAATATCACAATTTTCAACTAAAACTTCAGGGTAAGCTGAAAGATTTTCAAGCAAATCGCCCACTTTTATGTTATCAGGTATAGATTCATTCAGATATACAATCTGATAGCGTCCATTTATCTGATCCGTCCCCTTTACAGTCAATTTATGATAGGCATGAAATGAATCAGACAAACGAACCAATCCTACTGTATCTCCAGTGCATGCAAGCCTGAAACCTAATTGCTGAAAATGCCCAACTCTCATTCTTAGAGTTTTATCATCAATTATCTCATAAACTTCCTGATATGCACCATGAACATTCATTGCATCGTCAAGCTGATTATGAAAAAACACAATTGCGAAGGGAAACTTTTCCTCTACAACCTACAAAATGAGTAGCATCTGCAGTAGTCGACACCATCCTGTTACCAGATGGTTCAACGACACATTTATATAAATCCACATTACTACAGTTCTCAAAAAGAAATCCCATTCCTCCTGCATGATGAACTATTACATTTTCTGCTGAAAAGTCCTCTGTATCATTAGCCTTGAATGCTGGTGCAAATCTATTTTCACCCTGCTCTCCTTTGAAGCTAATACCATTCCTATTGGAGGCATTTTTTTTCCTATGGTTATACGCTCTCACAAGACCGGGTTTCAATTGTTTTACCTCCAACTGATTACGTCTCCTCTATATCTTATATAATCATCTTTTGAACCGTTTTATATTTATATTCAAAATCTTTATAATTCTTTTCTTTGACTTTTGTCAATGTTGTTAAAGGTGTATATATCTCTGTTTGATAAGCAATAGCCTTTCTTGTCGGGTCATATAATATACTCTGCCCCAAAGAATGTTCGTAATATGGTTTAACAAAACCAATTGTCCGTTACGTATTTCTCATATAGGATATTCCTTTGATATACTCATATCAAAAAGAGCCATCACTGTTATGCGATGTTATAATTGACTCGCTATGGAACGGTTCCGCAAAATCAATTGAAAGATTTTTCACTCTGATATTTTTACAGTTTTCCATTAAAAAAGGAATCATCCTACCATGAAAAATAAACTTAGAACCATTCCCGTCAATGGTCAGATTTCTTTTTTATCTTTAAGCATGAATGCTATTCTTGCCATCACATCATTGTGATTGGAAATATAACAATATTTCTCGTAAGCAAATTCAGGATAGAAATGATAAGTACCTTTTTTCGAAAGAAATAGTAGCAGCGGCATCATAACTAAGTTTATTAATTATGTTATAAACACATGACGTAGCATCATCGCCTTCTTCTAATGATATTGTAAAATTCAGGTCACCATGAATATTTGAGGAACAAGATGCTGTAAGCAGCATATTAAAAATAAAAACCGATAACAAAAAAAAGTAAATTTCATTCGCATAATATTAAATATAAAAACAAGAATATTAATATCAATAACATCTAACCTCATAAAGTCTGATATGTGGACATCCGTAAGTTTTTTCAAATTAATTTTACCTTAGTCACTGACATTGCCGGAAACTGACTGAACAAATTTTTTATATTATCAGTATTTCACCCACAGTATGCCATCGTCCCTTAGAATAAACATCTACCGAGAATGTTTTTAACAAGTTCAGGAGGCATACCAGGAACTTGATCAAAATTCTTTTGCCGGATTCTTATGCATCATTATCTTTCTATGAAGATTTGTGTCAAACTTTATTTCTACACTCGACATTTCAACAGGCTTTTTCCACTCCAAGAACAACTTTTCATTCAAACCATCAGACTGCCAATGATGAATTTTATTTTCTTCATCTCTTGCTACACCATCAAACAAATTATGGACATCACCTGATGATGTAGAAGTAGCCCAAACTTTATCTACAGTTCGAGTTAGATCATTAGAGTCATTAGCCGGTCTGTTAGGAATATAGTAATCGTTTCGTAACATTCTTTCTTGAAGTTCATCAATATAAGAAAGATATATTTCGCGCGGATTTATATTTTTTCTATACACATAGCAGTCGCCACACCAACAGCCTGTCCCATCATACAGCAAGTACCAATTATGCGAGTAGAGGATAGAGCCATATGCGACACACTAACATTACGTCCTGCAAACATTAAATTAGGAACATTCTTTGAATAAAGACAACGATAAGGTATTTCATACACTTTTTAAAAACGTTCGTCGAAATAACTCGGACGCTGATCCAATGACAAAATCCCACCGGACAATGTTCATCTAAAGACCACCCTCCCCAAGCCACAGCATCATCGAAATGTTTATAGCTAAGCAGGTCTTTTTCAGTCAGAATATAATCACCCATAAACGTCTTGACTCGCGCTTACCAGGAAGGGATCCCACCCATTCCAAGGACAAATTTGCAGCCTCTGGATACTCACCTGAATTTTTGACATAATCCCACACTCCATAAAAATAGGCCATCAAATCATGTCTATTCTTTTCACGGTCTGCTATAATATCTTTAGGACTACCAAGCTCTACCCACCAAAACCCCTCCTTAAGGTTTTTGATTTTACGATCAACAGCCTTTGAAGCGTCAAACTTCTTTGTATAAGACGGCGGATAGAAAGGTACTGGACGCCCCATATCTTTGGTTATCATCATTATACTCTCCCCATCATCCATCCGTCCGGTTCATCCGGAGCGTATTTTCTCTCAAATTCAGCTTTTTCCTTCGCGTCCAGTACGATATTCGGCTCGTGAAGTTGCAGCAAAAAGCCCATCTCCAGAACAGTCAACAAAGATTTTAGCATTTATAACAACTTCTGTTTCGGTAGTAGATTGCCAGCAAAAGCAGACTTTATACGTTCACCATCCATTATAGCCTTTATAGCCTGCGTGTTCAGCATTAGTCTCAGATTAGGTTGCTCTTACTACATAATCATACAAAAACATGATCCCAAATGGGATATGACTCTTGCGGATTGTATTTTTTATTTTCAAGAAGTATCTCTTCAATGATTCCGGTTTCACGTTCAACGGGATTCTTAGCTTTTAAAGTCTGAACCCCATTTACAGTAACTCTAATTTCACTTGAAGCATTACCCCCCTAACACAGGATCGGTCGTTTATAAGAACAACATCTGCGCCTTGCCGGGCAGCAGCTACCGCAGCGCTTATACCAGACATCCCAGCCCCTATTACCGCAACATCACAATTAACTGTTTTACTTCTCTCAGGTATTTCACTACTACCAGTTCCCAAGCAATACCATTTATGTACCCTTGTTGAATCAGAGACAGCCCTTGCCTGATTAATAAATATAAATGACAAGAATATGCCTAAAAAGATAGATTAAACTTTTATTCATAAGATTATTAGGTTTTAAATTTCATATGCAAATATAATCTTATGAATAAAGGTTTGTGTAGCAATAAATAATTAATATGTATTTCTGAGTATTTAAGTCATTATCAGATTCTATTTACCACGCTTTCCTTATATTTACTCGGAGCAACTCCATATTTTTTCTTTTAAAGAGTCTGCTGAAATGAGTTCTGCTCTTAAATCCTGTCATCATACAAACTTCATTAACATTATATTCTTCTTTAACTAAAAGTTCCGCCGCTCTTTGGAGCCGGTAATTCTTCAATAATTCAAATGGAGAATCATTTGTAAGAGCTTTAACTTTTGAAAAAATAATGAACGATTTACTCCTATTTCTTTTTTGCTAAAAAAGTTCCATATCAACACATTCATCATCAACATATTCATTAAATTTAGCATATAATGCACATATAAATTCATTGTCCTTTGCTGAAACTTCATTCTCGTTAGCAGCGATATTCAATGGTACACCAGATTGAAATCTTTCCCATAATTTAGCTCTATTATCTAATAATGTGCATATTCTGGTCAACACATGCTTAGGATAGAATGGTTTAGGAATATAAGCGTCAGCACCGGACTGTAATCCCTTAATCTTGTCATCTACTGTATTACATGCGGTCAATAGTATTACAGGGATATGGCTTGTCTTTAAATCTGATTTTATCACATTGCACAGTTCATTACCATCCATCTCCGGCATCATAACATCGCTTACTATTATGTCAGGCCACTCTTTATTCATACCATCCAGACATTCTTTACCATTAGCAAATGATTTGAGTGTAAAAAACTGACGAATAATCTCAGTCAGGAAAGAACGCATCTCTGTATTATCTTCAACTAAATAGACCAAAAAACGTAAATATTTAGAATCTATCTCAATTGATTTTATATCCCAATCTCCAACATATAAATCAGTTTCAACTTCTTGCTCATTAGTTTCATCAATAACATCAGCCTCTGTTACATTTTGTATGATAGGTAGATTTACAGTAAAAGTAGAACCTTCTCCTAATTTGCTTTCAACACCAATATTACCTGAATGCAGCTCTATAAGACGTTTTGTAAATGCCAGACCTATACCTGTTCCTCCTATGTTTTTCAAGCCCTGATTAGAGGCCTGATAAAATCTATCAAATATATAAGGTAGGTCTTTTTCTGATATGCCATCACCTGTATCATACACTTTAATAGTTAAAAGTTGATCATGATAAGAAATATCTATACCTACTTTGTCTCTCTGAACGGTATGTTTAAAAGAATTGGTAAGAAGATTATTCAACATCTGCTCTATCATACTGTAATCAGCATAAACGTTTACATTTTTATTAGGATAGTTTACAACAAAATCTTTATTATCGTATTTTGCCATAAACATAAAATCTTCAGTAATATCTTTTAAGAATTTATTGAATGAAAACATACATGGTTTCACCTTTAACATATTCCGTTCATTTAATTGAAGTTCATGAGACAATTCAATTAAATTAAGCATCTTCTTAGCCTGTCGCTTTATTATAGCAAGCTTTTCTTTTACATCAATATCAAGTGAAAATCTTTCTGATAACACTGTAATAGGGGCAAGAATTAAAGTAAGAGGTGTTTTAAGTTCATGTGAAATATTAGAAAAAAAATCTCTGTTTCTCTATATTCAACAATTCTAAACTCTTTTTCTGTATAGCTTCTTCTCGTAACTCATACTTTAATCTTTGAACACGCATAAGATTATACACAATAATTGAAATAAACAAAATAGCCAGCAGAACATAAATCACATATGCAATTGCAGACCTGCTAAATGGAGGAGCTATGTTTATACCTATAGAAATGGGCTTAGTCCATTCATCAAATGAATTAGAAGCAGACAAAGAGAGTCTATAGTTATCAGGTTTAAGACCATTAAAAGAAAGTTTTTGATCTTTTGCCGGTATTTGAATCCATTCATCATTTAGCGGCTCAAGCTTATATCTTATAAAATGATCGGTAGCCACCTTAGAGTATAAAGCGTCTATATCAAAAGAGATACTATTTTCATTATATTTAAGGTTTAAAACATCATTGTCAGACAATCTTGAATCAATAATAATTCTATCATTATATTTTTCGTTCGGTAATATTTTATCACTCAATACATTAAAAGATCTAATATGTAATTGTGGAAGGTCCTCCTTCTTGGGAAGTAAATCCGGATTAAAATAGCAAAATCCTTCAAATTTAGAAAAACCAATGTTCCATCATTCAACATAAAACTTGCGTACCAGAAATCATCAAAAGGAAGACCATCAGATGTTCTATAAACATGAAATGAACCACTATCATTTCTATAAATGTTCAATCTATATTAGTTGCAATCCATAAATTTCCTGATTTATCACACAGTAAGCTTTTTACTACATTATTTGACAAACCATCTTCTTCTGAATAGGAAATAAACTTCATCCTTTGTCCATCCTCTTCTATAGCCCTACATAAACCTCCTTGTTCAGTTCCAAACCATAATATTCCACTTTTATCACGTATAATGCTTGACACAAAATTACTGGAAAGAGAATGTTTATCTCCTTTGTCAAACATATAATGTTCTATCTTGATATCCTTTATAGGTTTCTGTCTGTCAATATATAATTGATACATTCCTTGCACATCTGTTCCTACAAACATAGATGAAGTTCTACTATCCCAATACATTGCTCGTATCTTAGATATGCCACAAGAATCAAGATGTATCGATTCCACTTCGTCTATCTCATGGTCAGAAGTAAAAAGAGATACGATAAAGATTATCTATATACCCTAACCAAATATTACCCATAGGGTCTGAATAAAAAATCTGAGGGGAGTCATCTTTCAATAATAACAGCTTAACGTCCTTGTATTCTTTAAGTTTGGCATTCTTATCATAAGAGTACAATCGGTTTTCTTTAGTTAGAATCCACAGTCTGTCTAATGAATCTACATAAAAAGACTTAACATTGTTTTGTAATTCCTTACTAATGACAGAAACGAATTCTGAGATTTTATTCTGTCTGAAATCATAAAGATAAAGAGATTTGTTATTTTTTTGCCAATAAGCCATCACCGTACGCGCGGCTACTTGATAAAATTTGAATCCTTTGAAATCAACTTTCTTGAAGATTTCATTTTTAAAGCTGTAAAAATGAATACCTCCATCGAATGTAGATATACAATAGCTATTGTCTAAAACGATATCTCACTAATCCTTTTTGTAGTCAAGTAATTTCATTTGATATTCAGAGTTACCGTCTGATGGATAAACCATTACACCATCATTTACAGTACCTATCCATATCCTTTCATTATCCTCCAATTCAAACGTTTTTATAGCACTTCCTATATTAAACGTATTATGTATTTTATTTCAGAAAGAATACCATTGTCAACCACATGGCTGCAATCATATAGGATAGAGCCACTGCTTATATATATATTATTATTTCTCGACACTCGCAAACAAGAAGAGTCTTTTATCTTATCATTATTAATCTTGTATAATTCTTTATTAGTTGTATTATAACAAAATATTCCAATATTAGAAGACAAAAGATAATTATTGGCATCTATAGCACATAAATCATTAGCTTCAAGTCTTTTAGGATATGATATATTAGTAACTAACGATAAATTCATATCATACTCCAATATACTGTTACTTTCAGAAAGACAAATCATAATTTTTCTATGTTTGTCAAACATAATTCGTCGTATTATAAAATTGAAATTCGACTTGAATTCATTCTTATTGTTTACAGATAAACGATAGAACTTATATTTATCATAGTCAAAGACTGTAATTCCTTCATCGGTTCCAAGCCATAATCTGCCATATTCATCTTCTGCAATACACCTGATTCTATTGCTATTGAATAGATTCTCAGATAATGTGTTTTTGTATATCTTTACGGTAAATCCATTATATTGATTTAAACCATCGTATGTACAAATCCACAAATATCCTCTCGAATCTCGCATTGTTGCCGTTACTCCATTATGAGACAAACCATTAGAGATATTTACATTATTTATATTACATAATGATAATATATTTTCATTACTTGAAAACATACTAATAGCGGTCATCATAAATATTATATAGCACACAAAATGTTTCATAAAAAGGAGTATAATAAAAATATTAAGTTATTTGATAACAAAACTAAATATTTTTTTATGGTAATAAACAAAAAGAGAATGTTTCCATTCTCTTTTTGTTATAAGTATGGTATATCTACAACTTTCTTCTATTACTTTTTTGAAATCTTAATATCATCCACGTAGACAGTTCCGACTCCTCCCCATTTAGGATTCGAACTTACAGAAATAGACATTTTAGCGCTTTCTAAATCCGGGAATGTTATATCCTGTTTAAGTTCTACCCATTTATTCTTTTCAACTCCTTTCAAATTCCATTTTATTGGGATAAACTTAGTATCTTTTGTCGCTAATATATTGGTAGAAAAGCCCATAGGGCATACATCATCTGCATAAACTTTCAGGCTTACTGTATAGGTTCCCGAATTTCAATTTATCTTTGAGCCAGATTCTTTCTCTACAATTGACTGACATTGCAAAGTTTTTATATTTCCGAAATCCTGGCAACTGATTTTCAACGAATAATCACCCGAAGCGGCTTTTATCCTTAGTAACCATCACCTTGTCCCTTTGTGCAGGTACTATCCACCAATTTACAGGTTTCTCTTTTACTTCTGTCTCGAAACCATAAGCCATTTCATTTAAAACATTCTGTGCGTTGACAGTACCAATTCCGAATACCATAAAACATCCCAAAGCTAAAAAATCTTTTTCATGAATAATAATTTTAAATTTGTTAATTACTTGGTTTACTAACATCACGATACATCTTGATATCATCTATATATATAATTCCTTCCTGAGGTGTACCATTAATTGTCGGGAATAAGATATTTAATTTTGATTTACCAGGAACTAAAGGCTCAGCAAATCTGTACTTAGCAGAAACTTTTATCCACTTATCGGTTTCTTTATCCCCTAAATTCAATTCCGCTTCTTGAAGAGTTTGGCTTGAATAGGGGAATTGAATACCAAAGTTTATCTTACTCAGTGTCCCTTTATCCTCTATATAAATCCATCCTCAACAATATAATCACCTGCAGGTCCGTTCAATTCTGATTCAGCTGCAGTTGTTTGACATTGTACACCATTACCGTAATTAGTTCCAGCAACAGCTTTATTTGAATCGTACAATAAGCTTCTATTACCTGAATAAGCAAAACCGAGCATACACTATATACAGGAAAATGCTGCAAGTACCATCCGAAGAGACTCTTATCATTTTTTATTTCTCCCTCAAAGCCTCGTATAACAGGATCAGTTATTACAGGATCGAAATATTTCGGTTTCACGTCAACCATATTTTGCAATGTCCTGTCATAAATATCAACAATCGGATTTCCTTCAAAACCTCGATAACTTACTTTTATCTCCTCATCTTTATATACCGGATTCATTAAATTAAGAATTAAAGCATTAGATGTTTCATTCAAAGCCAAGTCAGAAATCTCCACATTGTATTCATCAGATATTACTGTAAAACAGCCTAAATATTCCTGAAGTTTATCTTCTGCTATTTTTAAAGTACTCTTAAATGACAATTGAATCGCCTGCATATCAACAACTTTGCACTCTTCTACCACAAAAGGCGTAGTGGGTGCTATTATATTTACCTTCAAAGGAATATATTTACTTTGTTTTGACGCAGGTTTATCCGGTTCCTTAACGCCTTCTTCCTTTGATTTTCTTTCCATTGACAGGTAGCCCAAATTGCCTTCCGAAATCTTCGCAGCCTGGAAGACACTTGTCATTCTTATTATCTTTGGGTCTTCATTTATGATTTCTTTCTTAGTTTCGATTTCCGCAAGTCCTGTATTAAGTTTCCAAAATTTTCATCAGGTTCGCCATAAATATCTGCCGATATTGTTAATTCCTCACCTACCTCAATAGACAGTTTGTCCCAAGCTGATGAATTTGCAACAAGATACTCCTCGTCTCTTGACACCTTCAGTAACTCTTCATTATTTCTTGACATTGTAATATCTGCCGTGACATAGTCGAGTATCTTAAAATGCATTAACGTATCAAAACCCACACTCCTTTCTCTTCATCAAAGAACGATTCCTTAACTGGGTCTCCGGGAAAAGTCTGTTGATTCTGACCTGCTTCAGAAAGTCCGTCATATATCACCTTATCCCTGAAAGTATTTGTCAGTCTGACGGTTTTAGTGCCGGGTTCCTGAAACAGCACATGTACTATATTTTCGTTCGAGACTTTACCCGCATGAGGTATTATGAATTGTTCGAAAACAGTATCAGCCTTATTAAACTCACCTTTAATAAAACAACATCCTTCATCAATTGTCCATGAGTGAGACAAGGCATTATGCGACAAATCCATAAATGAGATTGGATTGCCTTTTTCGAGTATATGTGTCGACCATTGATTTACCACCTGAGTATTGATAAAAAGCAATATCTGAGAAGTTATTAGGAACAAACAGACTTTCGTTCTCACCACATCCCGATATCAAAAGTCCGGTCAGTGCCAACGATGTATATATAATATTTTTTTATACGCATAGCAACATTATTTCTTATATAAATTAGGATTATTCTGTTCTTCTAACAAAGGAATCGGCCAATAACCGTTTCTTGTCTCATCGTAGTTCTGGGCAGCAAGTATATAATCTTGCAGTTCAGGATATAATTCTCCTTCGGGTGATGGACCATATTTCAACCAGACTTTATACCTTGGCTTAGTACTTTCCGGAACATTTCTTGGTTCAAGATGATACACTTCTTTACTAAGTTCGGTATATCGTTGTTTTGCAATCCCCCATCTTCTTAAATCTATAAATCTCAAAGCATTACCCTCTGCCGACATTTCAAGAGGTCTGTCGACATCCTGCAACTGTTTAAAGAGGGTTTCTGCATTATATAGTTTCCCATCATATGCTTTCATCGGACTAAAAAGACGGATTCTGTCCTGGTGTTCCTAAGAGTTCCAAAGCCCATCTGTCTCTAATAAGATTCATATATTTCAATGCTTCCTCTACATCAGGATTGTCCTTTCTCAGCATACATTCAGCATACATCAGATACACATCAGCAAGACGATTAACAATTACATTCTTACCTGATTTTCTTTCTCCATCCGGCAGATTCTTCTCATCATCAATTATATCCCAATTTGAATATTTCCTGTAATAACCAACTGCCGTTTTTTTCGTTTACTGAAACCTTAACAGAAGTATACGGGCTAAGATAATAAGGAGTATTGTCATCTTGCACCACTGCTATCATTGCAGAGGCTCTGAGAGAAATAGATCTAAGACTGTCTTTCTCTTCTCCATTTTCATCTATATAATGTATTCTGTTACGTTCGTCATTCGATTCATCTTTTCTGTCTGATACAAATGTGTAATCCAGCAAGGCAGTGTAAATGACTGAGAACTTGAAGTGTATCCAAGCCTGTTGGTCGGAGCATTTTCATCATATGCATTCATTTCAGGATGTACTCCCAACTGATAGTTAATCTCAAATATAGATTCCTTGTTAAACTCTCCTGCCGATGTAAACATCAGACTCATATCATCTACAAGCTCGTATCCATATTCATCATTATTTATCACATCATTAAAATAAACAATGGCCTTTTCAAAATCTTCTGAATAAAGATAACTTGTACCGAGAATTGTAGCCGCTGTTCCTTTTGTTACTTTTTTTCACTTTTGCTACCATAATTCTCAGGAAGATTTTCGTATGCATATTTCAAGTCTTCGCGGAAAAACTCCTGTACTTCATCAGCAGGTGATACAGGTTTATGAAAATCGTTATCGTTTTTAGGGACTGAATCAAATATTATCACTTCTCCGTTGTTAAAAACAGAATGAAGATAAAAATGGAAAAGCCCTCTGAAGAATCTGGCCTGTGCCATTTGCTCTGTCCATTCTTCATTTTTTCACCTGACCTCTTTCTGCAAGAAGATTAAGGGCTTCTATAGTCTGATTAGCCCTGAAGATACCTGTATATAATGCCGACCATTTGTTAGATACTCCACTGTAAGATTTTTGTATAAGTCTGATTATAATAAGCGGCCAAAGTTTTCATTCTGTGGATTCCCACTTCTTCCATATCCAGGATATCCCATATCCGAGCAGATTGTCATTTCTTCTATACTTAATACATTATGATTAAACATCGCATTATAGACTGTAGTAAGCAATGACTGTGTACTTTTCAGGTTTTCAATTCGATCTTCGAATGTAGGAGCGTTAGGATTAGGGGCGTCAAACGAATCCATACAAGCAGACAGCATCAAGCCTGAAAGTGTTATTGTATAAATTATATTCTTATTCATAAATTAAAAATCCAATTTTACACCAAACATATATTTTTTTTACTTATAGGATAACCTCCTTTGTCAAGACCCTCTTGTGGAAAGTCCGTTACCACCATTCTCAGGATCCATACCGGAATATCTTGTCAACGTAATAAGGTTCTGTCCTGTTATGAAGAATCTTATGTTTGACAGTTTAAGTCTTGTTGTCAACACCTTTGGCAGTGTATATCCGAGAGTTATAGCTTTCATTCTGAGGAAAGAGCCATCCTCTACCCACAGGTCACTGTATCCTATATAGTTCATATGGTCCTTACCGTCACCTCTGTATGCAGGTATATTTGAAGTTGTATTAGCTTCCGACCACTGATACAATAGTGCTCTGTTTCTTCCGCTGTCGAATGACATAGCTTCTGCACCGTTGATAATTTCATTTCCAACCGATGCGAACCACTGCGTCGAGATGTCAAAGTTTTTATATACTATATTAAGATTCCATCCCATTTCAAAATCCGGCAATCCACTACCGCAATATGCTCTATCATTATTAGTTATGGCACCGTCACCATCCATATCTTTAAATATGAGGTCACCCATCTTGGCATCCGGCTTTATCTTCTGATATTCCACAAGTTTTTCTATCGTATTTGCCACTCCTGACGTTTTATAGAGGAAAAATGCTCGGCTTCATATCCTTCTGCAAATACCGTAGTTACAGAATTGGCATCACCGCTTATAATCATAGAATTGGAATTATACATTATAGCTCCATCTCCACCTAAATTAGTAATTTCATTAACGTTTTTGGAGAAGTTTACATTTGTTTTCAGGCTGAATTTTCTTTTGGCATATCTATAACCTAAGTTAAGTTCTATACCCTTATTCAGCATATTTCCAACATTCTTTGTTACAAGAGAATTTGTACCTGTACCTACTCCGGTAGATGCAGGCAGTTTCACTGTAGCAAGCATATCCTTCTTGTCTGTTCGGTATATATCGCCCGAGAGTGTAAACATATTCTTCATAAAAGCCATATCAAAACCGACATTTGTCTGTATGGAAGTTTCCCATTTTACGTCAGGATTTGCATAAGTAGTAAGAATAGAACCGTAGTTTACACTTCCTGATGCTGTAGGATAATCTATACCGGATTTAACAGTCGAAATATAACTGTAGGACGGGAAGCTCTGATTACCAGTAGTTCCGTATGATGCTCTTATCTTGAATGTGTTCATCACGCTTGAAAGTTTTTTCCAGAATTTTTCGTCGGACACATTCCATCCACCTGAAACCGATGGAAAGAATCCCCACCTGTTTTTTTTAGCAAACTTTGAAGAGGCATCGGCACGTGTACTGAGGCTCAAAAAGGTACTTTTCTTTGAAACTATACTGCACCCTACCGATAAATCCCAACAATCTGTCTATATAAAACGTTTTTGAATTTGCAAATGGACGCCTGCTTGCTCCGTTTATCACCTCAATATCGTTGTTCATAACGCCATAACGTCCTGCATCAAAACCTTTGAAATCATATTGTTCATAAGAAGCAAGAGCATTTACCGCCAGTTTATGGGATTTGTTGAATGTTGTGTTATAGTTAAATCCACCAAACCAGCTGAGTGAAAATCTGCGTGTAGCTTCATTCATCGCCTTACTTGAACTCGAGCCCACACTTACTTCCGTACCTTCACTATCATAAACCGAAGCATTTGGGACAAAATTTTCCCTGTATGTATTGTTAAGATTTATTCCAACTTTAGTAGTAAAAGTAAATGACTTGAACAGCTCATAGTCAAAACCGAAGTTTCCGGAAAATGTATTCTTGTTTGTTTCGTCCTTTGTCTGGAAAGCTCTAAGCAACATACTAACCTGATTAACCTCTGATGAATATCCTACGCCTGGCACCTCAAATTCGTCCTCCTCCCTATCTATATAAGGAGTATACGGCATGAAGTTAAGAGCCTGTCCCAACGACGTTCCTGAAGCTTTGCGAGTCTTATCCATTGAGAAGGAGGTACTCAATGACAGTTTAACACGATTCTTTCTGTAATTTAAGTTGTTTCTCATATTAAATCTGTCATATCCGGAATTCATAACTATACCATCCTGTTTGTAGTAGCCAGTCATTACGCTATATGTAAGTTCTTTTTGTACCTCCGGACAATGTAAGGTTATAACTTTGTTCGGGGCGCAATCCCCTCTTCAAGTATCATGTCCATTACATCGGTATTGTTCATATAATAGTACTTATTCTTGGAAAGCATATAGTTTATTTCCATGTCCGAAAAACCATCGAGTCGTCCATCCAATATTTCACAATATGTCTGTTCGCGCGTATCCATTACCTGTGAAAGCTTGTCATAGGCTATTTCCTGAAAGCCATAGGTGGCATCTAAGGAAACTTTCATCTTTCCTGACTGTCCTTGTTTTGTTGTTATCAATATAACACCTGCGGCACCTCTTGTTCCATAAATAGCACATGAGGCAGCATCTTTAAGGATATCTATGGTAGCGATTTCGTTACTACTCAGATTTGGATTTCCTTCCTGAGGAACACCATCAACAACAAACAAAGGCGTGTTTGAACCTGATATGGAAGTTACGCCTCGTATCTGAATATTAGCCACCGAACCAGGATCACCTGCGCTTGATGTAACACTCACACCTGAGACAAGTCCTTGTAAAGCCATACCCACGTCTGTACTTACCACATTCTGCAGTTCATCAGATTTTACCTGTATAGCTGCTCCGGTAAGCTCTTTCTTCTTGACAGTACCGTATCCTATGGCAACTACTTCATCAAGCAAGACTGCATCGGATGATAACACGACATCCATTTTATTTGACTTCACTGTCATCACCTTTCTTTTCATGCCGATATAAGAGAAGGCAATTTTATCTCCTTTTTCGCCATTATAGAATATTCCCCGTTCAAATCTGTAATAACACCAGTCTTGTTATCTCCTACGATTTTCACAGTAACACCTATCAATGGCTCTCCATTCTCTTCATCAGTAACTATGCCTTTGCACTTTAAGTTTTCCCTGAGCCATAACGTTTATCGATATGGTCACAAGGAGAAACGACATACAAAATTAATGTTTTAATAATGCTTTCATCATATTATTTCTTATGGTTAGAATTATTTCAATTCTAACTGAGCAATTGTACCTCATTAGGTTTCATCACTATCTGTGTTGCAGATTTAAGGCCTGTAAGTACTTCGCTTACAGACTTGATATTTCCTTTAGCAGCTGACATACTGACTGTAGCATCCGATTTTCCTATATTAACAATGTTTACAATATACTTATCTTTATCTTTATCTTTTTGCTATAACTCTCCATTCGCATCCCGGCATATTTCTGTCATTTGTTTCAGCAATAGAAATCGCAGGCATTCCTTTATTTGATTTTACAGCAGCCAATGCCTTGTTTTTCATCTCATTTAATGTTGACACTACAATAAGTCTTCCTTTACCTTGTTTCAAAGTCAATTCCATTTTTCTGCCATACTCGTCAGTCTTGAAACTTTCGCTGTCCATAATTACGGTTCCGCCCTCGTCAAGATACTTTTGGATAATCTCAATATCCGATTTAAATGCATATGGAGTCTTATATATGACAATTGCATCCCATTCATGAGGATTGTTTTTCAGTATCCCTTCTGTAGCAAATCCTATTGGAAGACCGGAGAAATTGAGTTTCTCGTAAATACTAAACACATCATTCATATGTGCCGGCTTATTTATAGACGAGGCTTTTGTATAAAATATTCTCAGAGGCTTACGCTGACGCTGGAAAGACATTATATAATCCGATACTGAGTTCAAATCTATCATTGTGGCATGTACTTCATTGACAATCCTCGGCTGATGATTATTCGAACCGGCATAACCGTTAGAATCCGAATTCTTTCTGGAAGAGCCGTCTTCTCTTCTACACCAGTACCATGTCTGAGTAGCCGTAAGTCCATGAATAGTCGCCAACCAATAATTACCCCTGGCATATTCCTTTGTTTGGTACAAATCTCTGTACTTTCCGGTAGAAAGCATATGCCCTTCTGTATTAAACATTACTTTATCAGGACTGACCGACTTCATAAAATCGTATGCCATACATATTTCCACCCAGTCGAATGCATAATTCTTCTCCCCAAAATTTAGGTTTACCCCACATCCATGCACCGCACGAGCTTGCATCGTTTCCTATTATCTCACTATTTCTCGTTAGAGCTTCAAGGTCTATACCACTGTCGCGCTTATTGTCTGACCAAAGATTTGGCATTATCTTGATATGAGTCTTAGCCTGTGGGTCGTATTTCCTGATTTCATTCTTCAGGAAAAGAGAACCATTCTGTCACCCTGTCCATATTGAATGCCATAAAATCAAAAATACATAGGACTGCCTTGCATTGATTCTTTCATTATCCTCGGTCCATTTACAGATGCGAAGTCTTTATAAGACGTACCCCACAACTTGTTCAACTCGCCAATGTTTCCATGTTTGTTCCTTAGCCATTTCCTGAATTCTTCATATGCATATTCCGATATAGGTGCCGAAGCCCAGGTTTTCTCTATACTGTTCCAGTGAGGCTCATTACAAAGCATATATCCCAGCTCTGTATATTGCTTCCCGGCCATATATGGCACCGTACCTTTTATCAAATCAGAATTCACCTGCCTTGCAAGCGGGTGGTTAATGTCGTACATTGTATATTTTATACCAGGACCATCTTTTACTGTCGGATCTTTTTTCAGCCCATTTCGGGAAATTTGAATGATTAAGAAATACAAAACCTATGCCTCCGTCATCTCTCTCTTGAAGTTCTTTAAGAACCTTCGGACTAATATCCCCCTTGTCATTGATGACATTTCCATTAGTCAGAAAAAACCGTCAAGATCGCCATGATACTCGATATACTCTTTTATACGTGGTTTCCACGTCCAGTCTGCCAAGAAAACAGGCTTACCTTCGTAGACCAACATATCTTTATCAACCTTCACCTTTGTCCAATCCACAACAGGCGTAGGCAAACGTTTCAACTCTCCCTTCATCACTGCGTCAAGCTCGGCGATTGAAGAGTTCATCATTTCTATAATTTCTTGTCTTTCAAAGTCAGGAAGTAGCTTAGCATACTTTTCAGGTTCTTTCTTGTATCTGGTCACTAACGAAAAATGCTTTACATTGGCATCAACGTTATTCTCATCCCATGTTGCATAACCCATGAAAATCTCAGCCGTACGTAAAGCTGTTTCTTCCTTCAGAGTGTTTACACCTGTTTTTTTTGCCTTGGCTATAAGCTTGCGTAACTCCTTTATTTTGTCCGATGCTTCATCTTCTTTGTTTGTATAAGATAACGACTCTGTCCGAGCATCAGTATTCGAATAATAAATATCAGCCGATGCATTAAAAGCAACACTTAAGAAACCAAGAAAAGCAAAAGACTTAACTGAAGTAATTTTAAGATTCATGATATTCTAAATTTTATGGTTAAACTATATTTTCTCGCAAAAAAAATACAGAAGAACACAAAAAAGTCTGGTAGCTATAAGTATTTTAAATGTAGCTGACGGTAACATGTCGGAGTCAACAAGAAAACAAACCTGCAATTAATCATATAATACAGAATGTAAAGACTCCATATAGCTTTTGCTTTTTTCTTTTTGCGTCTGACACCTGTCCGACAAACGTTTGACACGTGTCAAACATTCATTCGACACCTGTCGGACATTTGTTTGACACGTGTCAAACAATATAAACTCACCGCTATAATTTCATGAGAAAACTAATATTCCACACTCATTTTAAAGCAAAGATACTTCTTACATACTTAAAGATACATTATTATTACGCAAAACTTTTTATTTTGCGATAATTCGAAGATTTATTTAATTATTTACCAAGCAACCATGAAACTAAAATCCATTTTAACATCGGCTTTAGCCGCATATTTACTATCTTCATGCGGACAGACAGTAAAGACAGACCAAACTGATTTCAATAACTGTTGGACTTTCCATCTTGTAAAAGACACAGCAAACTTCAACACGGATTATTCCAAGACCGACAATGAGACTAAAAACTGGGAGAACGTAAGATTGCCACATACGGCCAACATTGAGCCACTTGTTGTGAACAATCAATGGCAAGGAATATGTTGGTACAGGAAAACTTTTTAATATCTCAGACTACAGTAAAGAGAAAAAATATTTCATCGAGTTTGAAGGAGCGATGAATATCATAGATATATGGATAAACAACAAGCATATTAAAAGAGACATGGGGGATATCTACCGGTAACAGCAGACATTACAAATCATGTTAGAGCAAAGGAAAACACCATATGCGTAAGATTAGACAATAGAGACAATCCTATAACAGGTCCCAAGCCTCTTAAAATTTTGGACTTCAATATGTATGGAGGACTGTACAGAGAAGTAAATTTCATAGAGAGAAAAACAATATTTACATATCAAACCCATCGCTTGTGGATATAGAAGCCGGTGGAGGTGTATTCATCACATACCCTTATGTGGATGCTAAAATGTCGGAAGATAAAATACAGACACACATCATTAACGAAGGAGCCAAGGACAAGAAAGCGACACTTAAACACATTATCAGAAAAGGTAATGAAGTGGTGAAAGAATTTTCCATCGATATAAACTTACCTAATGGGAAAGAAGGCGTAACATCATGTAATACTGTTAGTATAAATAACCCCTCTTTATGGTCGCCTGCAAATCCGTCATTATACACGCTTCAAACAATTATAAGCGATGAATCGGGAAAAGAAATAGACAGTCAGACAAACAGATTCGGTATCAGAAAATTTGAATTTAAGGACAACCAACTATACATAAACGGAGAAAAAACATATTTACGCGGAGGAACCGCCATCAGGAATATCCTTACATAGGATATGCATTGTCCGACAATGCACAATACAGAGATGCATATAAGATTAAGAAAGCCGGATTCGACTACGTGCGACTCTCTCTCATTACCCACACTCGCCGGCATTCATGGACGCATGCGACGAACTGGGTTTAATTGTTGTCGACGCAATCCTTGGCTGGCAGTATTATGCCGACAATGACGAATTCCGTAACCAATGCTACCGTTCTGCTAAACAATTAATTCGACGAGACAGGAATCATCCGTGTGTACTGGCATGGGAAGTTTCACTAAATGAAACCAAAATGCCTATTGAATTCATGGAAGTTCTCGACAATATTGTACACAAAGAATACCCAGGCGAAAATGTATATTCATGTGGATGGATGCCACAAGTCTACGATATATATTTTCAAGCACGTCAGCACCGCATATTGCACAAAGATGAAATGAAATTCGACAAACCTTACATCGTGTCAGAATATGGCGATTGGGAATATTCTTCAAACAATGAAGGTCTAAACCAACACAAGATGCCCAAAAACATGAGAGTGGAATACTCAAGTCGCCAGTTCAGAAAAAGATGGAGAAGAAAGAATGTTACGCCAGGCAAGAAATGTTCAGGAGGCACATAATGACAATATGAACATTCCGGCTACCGGCGATGGCTATTGGGTGATGTTTGACTACAATCGCGGTTATCATGACGACATTGAGGCCTCAGGGGTAATGGATATCTTCCGTATCCCCAAATTTGCATACTATTTCTACAGCAGCCAGAGAGACATCACCAACGATTCTGACTGTATTCTTAAAATAGCATCATATTGGGACAAGAACTCCCCCTACAGACATTAAGGTTTACAGTAATGCTGAAGAGGTAGAGCTGCGCCTCAACGGAAGACTCATAGGGAAGACAGAAACCTGATAATGACAAAAACTCCACAAACCTGAAACACCCACCATTCACATTCAAGATTGACGAGTTTGAAAAAAAAGGAGAACTTAAGGCCACAGCATTCAATAAAGGCGAAAAGATAAAAGAAGAATCCGTATTTACACCCGAGCCACCTGTAAAATTGGACTGCGAAATTGATATAAGCGGTAAAGAACTTGAAGCAGGATGTAACGATGTGGCATTCTTTGTACATATCTGCAATAGACCGGAATGGGACTGTAAATCCGAATACACCAAAAGTATCAATATTATCCTGCCTGATGGAATAGAGCTTATGAATAAAGACGAAGTAAAGGCCGAGGCCGGTATAGCCACAGCCGTAATAAGAATAGATGAAGAAAGAGGCAGTAAAAAAGATTTTTGTAAATGACGGTGAGATAAGTGGCGAAATAGACATCTGTATCAAATAACAAACCCTTTAAAACTAAAAAACGGAAAACAATGAGTAAAAGAAAAAAATCTGACTACGGCAGCTGCATTCTTATGTATAGCCGCTACAGCGCAATCAAACAAAAGCCCAATATTCTGTGGATAATGGCAGAAGATATGGGTCAGGATCTTGAATGTTATGGAATGAAGGCGGTCGCACGCCTAACCTCAACAAAATGGCATCCGAAGGGGTACTCTACCGCTCGGCATGCTGTACAGCTCCAATCAGTTCACCAAGCCGCTCGGCAATGATGACAGGAGTGCATCAAACTATTATAAACGCACATAACCACAGGAGCAACAGAAATCTTCCACTGGATGAAAAAATTCAAACCCATAACATACTATTTAAGAAAAGCCGGATATACCTGCATACTCGGCAATTCCAATGTCATGAACAAAGGCAGAAAACAGACTGTAATTTCAAACACATTCCACTTGGAGAATGGAACGGAAAAGATAAATTCGGGCTATTCGACAAATATGATGAATTCACTACAGAAGACCAACCGTTTTTTGCACAAGTACAGCTTGTTGTTACACACACAGAGGCGACTGGTGGAAGAGAATTACAGCTGAATCGCAACATCCTGTAAATCCGGACAGCGTTGAACTGCCTCCTTATCTGACTGACGATGCAAGAATACGCCGGCAGTGGGCTTCGTACCTAGACCAAGTAGAATATATGGACCATGAAGTGGGCATACTCATGAATGAGCTAAAAAGGAAAAAGGGATGCTTGACAATACAATAATATTCTTTTTATAGGAGACAATGGAAGATGCGAAGTAAAGGGCAAAGGTTACCTATACGAACCAGGAATAAAGATTCCAATGATAGCATGGGGTAAAGGAATAAAGCAATCTGTAGTTACAGACCTTGTAAGTACAGTCGACATATCCGCTACAGTGCTCAATCTTGCCGAAGCAGAAATGCCGGACTATCTTAGTGGGAAACCATTGTTCAATCAAACTACAGGCGCACCGAATCAAGGATATGACATTCTATGCAGCACGTGACAACTGGGATGAAATTATAGACTGTATGCGTTCTATCAGTACTGACAGATATAAGTATATACGAAACTATATGCCGGAAAAAGGATGGGACGAGCATCAACAGTATTTGGAATTTCATCGTCCAGCAATTCATGTATTAAGAGAGTTGAAAAAAATGGTAAACTGAACAATACACAATTACAATTCATGGAGGATCATAAGCCGGAAGAAGAACTTTACGATTTGAGAAACGACCCTCATGAAACAAGAAACCTCGCTCTATTGCCACAATATCAGAATATTCTGAAAGATATGCGGTTTCGAATGGACAGTTGGCAAAAAAACAATAACGACATAGGTCTGAAAGACTTGAACGACAGAGTGCCGGAAGATATGGGAGATGTAAAAAATTACGTTATGAATAAGTATCCCGATGAATGGAAAAAACTCACTGAAGGTGAGATATGCGACTCTTACAAAAAAGTATTCATCAGAAGCAAAGAAGAACAAAAAGAAGAAATGAAACTATCATATTTATGTATAATGTTCTTTCTGTACCTTTCCAATATAATAACCGCACAAGAGAAAGATACGATAACAGTACTGCTTATAGGAGATAGCACTACTAAAGGAGCGACTCCAAGACGAGTAAAGCCCAATGGCATTCACTTAGAAGAAACCATAGAACAGCTATCAGCTTTGGAACCTTTTATGCCGACAGTGCGGGTGATAAACAGCAGCCAGGGTGGAGAAACCGCCCTGGCTGTAGTGGAAAGCGGAAGGTACAAAAAAGGAAATATATCCATTAAGGGAAAGAAGAATTGACTACATTTTTGTCAGATACGGAATAAACGACTGGTTTAAATGCAAAAACCTGAAAAATGAGTTCCCCGAGAATCTAAAATCGCTACTCGAAAAGATAAAAACGGATTTTCCGGAAGCAAATCTCATTCCTATGACAATCGTACCTTTCATGCCGTTTGATGAATGCGAGCAAGTGAACGAACTGATAACTGAAGTTGCACAAGAAATGAATCTTACCATGTTCGACATATATACACCATATAAGAAAGCCGTGGTTGAATCCGGACCTGATACTTATCATGTAAGAAGGATAGAACTTAATAAAGTGGATAAAAAGTATCACGGATGGCTGAAACCTTATACTTATGACTATAAGCAAAAAGGTAAAAACATGAAAGTTGTATTAGCAGATGACAATTCTTTAGATCCTATTTTGGGAAAGTACAAAGCATGGTATTATGACCGTCATCCGAATTTAGCCGGATATCATCTTATAGGATATGAAACAGTGGAGTTTCTGAAAAAAATTAAATAAAACTTTTAAACAAAATCGAATTATGAATAAAAAGAAGTGGTATTATTTCCTTTGCTAGCGGCATCGGCAGTAGTAATGGGGAAAACGAGTTGCCTAACATTTTGTTTTGTATAGCCGATGATGCTTCAAGAGAAAGTTTCGGGGCATACGGAGGAAAAAACTGTAACACTCCCGCTATAGATGCGCTGGCATCAGAAGGAGTAGTTTTCACTAATGCATATACACAGAACCCTAAGAGTGCTCCGTCAAGGGCTTGCATACTGACGGGGTAAATACTCGTGGCAACTTAAAGAGGCTACCAATCACTTTCCACATTTCCTTCGAATTTACTCTCTATCCACAAGTATTGATAAACAATGGGTATCACGTAGGTTTTACAGGTAAAGGATGGGGACCGGGAACGTACGACACAAAAAGATAATCCGGCAGGACCTGAGTATAACAAACTTACGGTGAAAAACGACCTGCTAAAGGTATCTTCAACACTGATTATTCCGGCAACTTCAGAATGTTTCTCGACGAAAATAAAGATGGGAAACCATTCTGTTTCTGGCTGGGATGTAAGGAACCGCACAGATTCTACGAGAAAGACTCGTGGAAAAAAGAACGGAAAGAACATAGACAGTGTTTATGTTCAGCCTTTCTATCCGGACAATGATATAGTAAGGGGTGATATAATGGATTATGCAGTAGAGGTAGAGTGGTTTGACAAGCATGTAGGCGAGGCAGTCCGGATTCTTAAAGAAAAGAACATGTTGAACAATACTATAATTGTAGTAACTTCGGATCACGGTATGCCATTTCCACGTATCAAAGGTCAGATATACGAAGAAGGGTTCCATGTACCGTTTATAGTGTACTGGAAAGGTAAGGTTATGGCCGGGCGCACTGTGGATGACTTCATAGGATTCCACGACATAGCTCCTACCTTGCTCGAAGCAGCCCAAGTAGACGGTGACTTCGGTATGTCAGGAAAAAGTTTTCTGAATCTTATAACATCAAAAAAGAACGGACGTATAGACAAAAAGCGTGACCATATGATTCTGATTAAGGAGAGACACGACGTTGGACGTGCAAATGAAGATGGTATTAATTTAGGATATCCCGTGAGAGCTATTAGAACGGATGAATATCTGTATGTGGTGAACTATAAACCAGAAAGATGGCCGGTTGGCAATCCGGAATATGACTACAAAAACTGTGACAACTCGCCTACAAAATCTTATCTTACAGGGCTTAAACCAGGAGACAAAGATTATCACTACTATGAAATGTCTTTCGCGAAACGTCCTGGAGAAGAGTTTTATCTTATCAAGGAAGATCCACACTGTATGAAAAACCAGGCGTGGAATCCTGAATACAGAAAAATAATGGACAAGCTGAGAAAGCAAATGGAAAAAAGAACTGAAAAAAACGGGGATCCAAGAATGAATGGCAATGGGGATATTTTCGACAAATATCAGTATATGGGCAAAGCTATGGACTATAATAAGAAAAATTAAGATACTTGTTTAAAATAAATTGACCTGGTGATCAAGATTGGGATACCACCAGGTCAATTATTATCGTTAATACTCAAAATCTATAAATCTCATAGAACCGGCAGGAACATCTATAGTTACATTGTTTTGGTCGATTTTTATCTTTTCTCCGGTGAGGACATCTATAGCCTTACGAGGTTTAGTATTCTGAAGCGTTACTTTTTGCTTTTACCTTTGAAGGCGAAACATAACCCGGATCTATCAGCAAAAAGCCTTGAGTGGGTGGCGTCTATTTTATACAAACTCCACGAAGCACCTTCTACAGTAATTGGAAGTTTTTTTAGCACATTCTTTAACTGTAGCCAACATAATATCTCCGAACTCTCTTGCAGGGATTTTCTTTCCATTCACTATTCCATGATGCAAGTCGCTTACTACATATTTTTCATCTGATTTCTTTATTTTATCCTCCTAATCATACGAAGTAATGGGAACTATACCGTAAGGCATTGGTGGAATGAAATTCAACCATCTATAATCTACTCCTAACGATAATTTAGAATAGTCGTAGTCAGTTACAGATGTTCCACACCAGTGTACTCCGGCTTTTCCTACAACCGCATCATCGTCAGAAGTTCTGTAAAGAGTAAGATTGTGTCCCGAATTGTTGACTCTCTCAAGATATTCCACATCTATATCTTTTACCAGATGCCATGAATTGACAGACAGTATTTCATCGCGGTTTAACATTGGAATAAGACCGGATTTTATAAGTGCAAAAAGATGTTATACCCAGGCCATTCGAGATACTGAATTGGGAACAGCACACCATGACTACAGCCATAAGCCGCCATGAGCGCCGCATTACGCAAATATGGTGATACAGATGTCTGTCCTCCAGGAGACAATGGACGCCAAGAGGTGGGATTGTCATCTACAAGACGCATGGAGTAGTCGCCTACATATCCGCTAAGATACATACCGACTCTTCCTGTAAAGTTCAAATCCTGAAGACGGTTGTTGGTATCTTCGGCAGATGGAACGATTATATCACTATATTTGCCTGAAAAGAATACTCTACTCCATAGTTCTTCGTGAGCATCACCTGCCCAGAACATATTTTTATATCTGAAATAAACTTTTGTAGGCGAGTTATTCTTGCGTATGGCAGTTGCAATCCTCGGAATATATTCATCTACAAAATATTTTATTTCGGGTCACTGGTGCCGTTCATCTCGGCGTAGATAAATCCATAACAGGTTTTAGGCGCAACCTCAAGTATCTTTTCAAGTGTGTTTATCCTTACATAGAAAGGGTCATTGCCATGTCCTACCCACATTTGGAAAGGTTCCCTTTCTCTTCTTGACGGCGTGCCCATTCCACTATTTCGTCAGGAGTCATATTGTATTTCATCCTTTTATCCTTTTTCAAGGCATCTTTTCCTATAGCAGCTACAAGGTCGTCCCTTGATGTAGACTCACTGAAAGTTACTCCCGTAGATACCATGAGAAGATTTCCACCATTAAGTTTTTCAAGTTCTTCATCCAAAACGAAACCTTTGAGCCATACATCTTTTCTGCCTGCTTTATTACCGTCAAGTCCAAGCGAAATAAAAGGTTTTTCCTTCTTTTTCTGATAGGCTGGAAGTTTGAAATTAAGAGCCTGATGATATAGTTTGTTAAGATTATCCCTTACTTCGGCATAAAGGCCGTCATACTCATGACTTGCAGACATCCATCCCGATTTTCCGAGATTAAAAACATAAAAGGGTATTGTCACCACTCACTTGACCGGCACCAAGCAACATTTTACTGTCTGGCATAAATACCAAATTATTGAAAATAACACCTTTATCTCTCTCCGTATTTTTCCAACAGTTTTCCTTTGAAGTCGATAAGATATCTGATACCTCCATACTGAAAAACTATTTCGTTCGTTAGTGGAGACAATACAGTTCCTTTGGTATGAGCATATCTCTGCTTGTCTTTACTACCTGAGAATTTTAGTAGTTTTCTGAAATCGGCATTAAAAGCCACAACCTCTGCTGTTTCAGACGCACCGAACAGTATAACATCATCTTTTCCATCGTTGTCAATATCCGCCACGGTATTGTCGGTTATCATCGTACTGTTCTTCACAAATTTGGATATCGAAGAACTGCGGTACTCCAGACCTGAATTTGTCATGACTGTATGTAAGAACGAACAAATCTTTCTTACCATTCTGAACAAAGTATCCTGCATCAAGAATACGGACTGTTCCTTTAATAGGGATAAAAGACAAGAGATTTCCGTTTGAATCCAACTCATATATTTTGAAATTATTACCTCCTGCAAAATTCTCGTTTCATCGTCTTCGCCTACTACGGCTATTTCCGAAAGACGGGATATCTCAGGGGTGGTAAACTTCCATAAAAGTTTACCGTCAGACTTCCATGCATATACAGAACCATTTCCACTTACACCTAACAAATCATCCTGTTTATCTCCGTCTAAGTCATGTGCTATGATTTCAAACATTACAGCAGGATTGTCCGACATATTTCGCCACAAAGTCTTGCCGGCAAGATTGTTCAATGAAACTGTTCCGTTTCTTCTGATATATATACCATTTCTTCTCCGCTAACTACGGCACGCACGCAGTTACGTATTGTCCTGTCTGTGGCACTATATTTTGGGAGCACCACTTAATGGAATTACCACAGACACAGACAACACCAGACATAATGCTATTTGTTTTGACTTATTGTTTAACCAAACCATAAATAAAGATTTTAAAGATTATAATGCCGTTTACTAAACGTTCACCAAGTGTTCATCGGCTGTTTGCTATGAGACAAACTTTGTAGCGCAAAGTTTGAAAATATATGAATTGAATTAGCTACACTAAAGTTTACATAAATGGCTTTTTGCAGCTCGATATCTATAAATCTGAACATTCCGCACGGAACAGTCACATCAAATGAATTATCTGTAATGTTATACGAAATCCCATCAAGTATGTCACAGACTTTCTTCACCGAGATTGTTCAACATCACTTTAACCTTTCTGTCCATCGGTGCCAGGTAGCCTCCGTCAACCAAGGTCAGTCGTAAATGCGTAGGTGAAACCTGAGCTACTACCCAACCGGTCTTCTCTCCTTTTTACCAATACCGGAAGTTTCTTCGCACCTTCTTCTATATCTTTTTTATTTGTTTATAAAATTCGTCAGCCTTGTAACGCTGTTTGCCGTCCGCTGAAAGATAATCCACTCCGTCTGTTATATACTCCTTCAATATGGATTTGTAGAAAGGATGCAAATTGTCGGCCAGATTGCCTCTAACTGAATTATTCTCTCTCAAAGCATTATTCTGAACCGGAGTTATGAGTACCATACCATTAGGATATGGTGGAATTATATTCTGTCGTCTGTCAATTACGCCTGAAGCATAAGTTGAAAAATCCCAAGGAGTAAGAGTACCACCAAGCCATGAAGCATTCATATGGCTGAATACCTTAGGTTGCGTTTCTTCTCTGTTTTTGTCAAAATATATCCACCATTTATGGTCTTCCCCCTTCTTGCAGATAGATTTCTTGAGGTTTATACATGCTTAAATGAACTGGAGAGAAACTTAGTATTTCATTTCTTTTAGGGACATACAAAGCTTCTTTTGCAAGCAATTCGTATGCAAGGCTCGCATGATATTCCAGTTCTTCTGTATCTGATTCAGCCGAATTATGAATATAATTTGCACCACACGCAAGACTGTAGACCGTCTTCCTCAGTACATGATTAGAAAGCTTTTGTGACGAGAATTGTCGCGAACGGTCGAAACTTGGATCATCGCGCGAACAGCGTACCCCCATCCGTCAACACTTCCGGCTGTCCATAGCCCCATACGTCCGGCTATACTCAAATCCCTGCGTCTTGTCAGTTGTTTCTTCCAGGATAGGAATGACTTCGGCTGCATATTTACCTGAAACGACCGGCTCCCAATCTTTAGTATAAACCTGTCCTTGCCAGAATACATTCTTTGCACGGAAAGCCACGTTAGACTTTATGGTACCCATAAATTCCACCAGCGGATAAACCTGATTTTCATTACGAACCCAAAATCCTTATCTGTATGGTTCATTTCCGGATATATGTATATGGTCTTTTTCCCATCATGCTCATATCCATACGATGCAATTTCCTTAAGCACGTCAAAGAGAATAATACAACGGATCATTCCCATGGCCTGCCCACGTTGAAATACCTTTCACTCCATCATACGACGGAGTGAAATAATCAACTATTTCCTTTGCTGAACGGTCATACTTGTTTCTTCTGTCCCTTGAATTAAGATATCTGTTTCCTTCATAAAGTGGTAATCTCCACGAAGGTTCCTGATTATGTCCCCTATTCCATGGCGAGCCTAAAGGACGAGGATTTAGAATCATCAAGTTCTTGGAATATAGGATCTTTTGTACCTTCAAATCCGGTCACACAAACAGGTTCTCGCAGCCAATCAGGTTTCTTAAAGTTCTTCAAATTCTTTCTTATCAATTTAGTGTAGTCCATAATCCGTTGTATATTTCCCTGAGGCATCAATTCCTCATAGTCATATTTCCATGAAGATTTTCCGGTATTGATAATATGGATGCAACTACCACCGTCCTGACAACTTGCAAGAATGATATTGCCTTTATCATCCTGCCACATATCATTGTATGCAAAAGTTGTGAGGAGTTTATCCTTTACTTGTTTCGAGTACCCTTCAGAAGAGAAAAAACCATTGCATTAGACGACAATACCCCATAATCGTATCCCGAATTTTCCATATAATATAAAGGGTTGGTTCACCCTATAAGATACTTTCCCAACATTTTTTGTTGAATAGGATATGAAAACAGTTTTGCTTCAGTATAAGAATTTGAGAATTCAATTCTTCCAAACTCATTACCATTTAATACAGATGAACCAAATATCACTTCATAAGTACCATCACCGTCCGGATCTACCACACGGACATCGCCAATAGTCCCCCTCTGTTTCAATGGTTTTACGACATGAGATAGAACTTTATTTTTCAGAGGTTCATTACATAAAACTCTCCAGAAGACTGCATATGATTATTCGACCCATGCATTAACAATAAATCATTCCCTTTATCCAAAGGAATCGGCCTAAGAAAATTTGCTATATGCTGAAAGTTGTATTTCTTGTCTATCTTAAAGACTTTTGCTTTTGAATAATTCCTTGCTGGCAGTTTTTGAACAAGTTTTCCAGTCAAAGCGTCAAGATAATAACAGTCTGTAGAGAAATCACCACATACGACATATGGTTTATTGTTGCTTTTAACCACACAAACAGAATACATAGGAGTGCGGTGCACACCATCATATGGGGGTAAATGTCCATCTTATATTACCTTTTAAATCAAGACAACTATACTACCGTTTGCATTAGCCGCAAAACCTCCTGTTTACCATCTGCATCAATATCATCACACCATAAATCATGGTTCATAGTTCCGTTTCCAACGTCAGTCCTCCATAAGATATTACCGCTATAATCGGAAGCAAGAACAACTCCGTTATAATCCGAACCGATAATTATATTATCATTCCCTTGTTTGGCCACACGGACCTTTCATCACAGTATTGACCTTGTGTCTATCGAACAATATTGCCAGCCAATACAGACAAAAGGCATAGCGCTCACAAACAGCGTCATAAATAAAAACTTTTCTCATTATCTCTTCCACATTAAATTGTTTTATTTTTGGAATGCAGGGAATACCTCTGCTATCTTCCATGTATCTTTTGATTTCTTTTTAATATCTTCTTTATAAAGAATTTTATTCTCATGATAAGGAAAGCCCTCTGACTTTAATTCAGATATCGAAACATCATAATAATCACCTTTGTAGAATCTAAAAACCGGCGCAAACGACGGTCCCTCTACCTGGCGAATAAGCTTCATCCTTCTGAATTCTCAAAATATACTGATACATATCAGGTTCGTAAATCCCACATCTTTTGCTTCTATCTGTGCCTCTTTTTCCATATTTACAAGCCACATTATGCACCTTACTATCCGAACTGTATGTACCCTATTTCTGCATAAGGATTATTTTGCGAATCTATCTATAAAGCCGCTCCTGATATCTACAGCTGA